>Ga0209536_100000796_pt1 | contig 52138 bp, 42 predicted proteins | sample DeeMarSeWOR28_12_FD_187461 | JGI IMG/M metagenome (GOLD analysis project Ga0209536, IMG submission 187461) | Marine sediment microbial communities from White Oak River estuary, North Carolina - WOR-2-8_12 (SPAdes) (version 2) | ecosystem: Environmental > Aquatic > Marine > Intertidal zone >... | reverse complement strand
ACGGTTGTTATTTCATTCACAGTACTTCTCATTACAGGTGAAGAAACTCAATTCCGGCTGACAAAGGAAGATGGCTTTTTTGAGTCAGTTGGTTCGATAAGATGGTTAACAAAGACTTGTGCCAAGTTTTAGATATTCTTAAAGCTGTGGAATCGTTTTTCACTCATTTTTTTCTTATTTTGAAATTAAGAACTAATCGTTATTAGAAAGACAGACCAATGAAGTATTATTGTGGTGCAAGATATGAAAAAATGCTGACTTTTGTAGTGGCACTATTTTCAATTTACCTTTTTTTGCCAGGTTGCCAGTCTTCGTCTGATGATTCTGTTGCGTATGAAACGGAAACCGTGCTTCTTCAAAAACTGCCCCTTGAAACTGTATATCGACCCAATGTGATTTTGGTTCCGGGCGATGTCCTTGAAGTCAAGTTCTTTTATACACCGGACCTTAATGAGCTTCAAAGTGTACGTCCCGATGGTAAGATAGCACTTCAACTGATAGGTGAAGTTGATGTTGAGGGAAAAGACCCAACTAAACTTCGAGACGAATTGATAGAACTATATACTCATCACCTGAAAACACCGGAGATAGCTGTAATTATACGGTCTTTTTATGACCGACGTGTATATGTCGGAGGACAAGTAATAGCACCAGGCATTATTGAAATGCCCGGTACAATGACATTGTTGGAAGCTATCATGCAAGCCGGTGGATTTAATATAAGAGAGGCAGAGGTACGAAATGTTGTTGTGATACGTCATAGAAATGATCATCGCTACGGACAATCAATAGACTTAAAATCATCCTTGGCAGGAGAGGAGGCTCAACCTTTCTATCTGGAACCGAAGGATATTGTTTATGTGCCTCAAACTACAATTGCTAAAGTTGATCAATGGATTGACCAGCATATTAACAAAATTATCCCAGATACTGGTTTTCATTTCAGTAGGATAAAGGGAGATACCATTATCGGCCTTGGTAGTTATAGATAATTATCGAAATTGTAGTAATGTAATGTCACGAGAGGTCGTCAAAACTGAAAACAAAACTCTACAGAGTTCGATGCGGGATGTCTATTATGTTTTGTTTCGGCATAAATGGAAAATGATTCTTTTTTTTCTTGCCGTAACAATAACTGTTTTCGTTAAGATTTTTAAGACTCCTGATATCTATCGCTCGGAAGCGAAACTATTCGTGCGTCTTGGCCGTGAATACCTCACTCTTGATGCTACGGTTACTACCGGACAGACAATTAATGTTAGCCAGAATAGAGATAGCGAGGTTAACGTGGAGTTGGAGATTCTTAAGAGCCGAGAGCTATCAGAGAAAGTAGTGGACTCCATTGGGCCAGATGCATTCAACAGGCGTCCTGCCAGAAATATCTCCATTAAAAGCTGTAATCAGAAAGTGAGCGAAAAGGCCTTACAGCAAGCATTTACCGAAGTTAAGCAATCTCCGAGTGGTTCAGAACAATTCAATCTGGCTAAAACACCAGGGGACCGTGACAAGGCCGTCCACAAAGTTATGAGTAACTTGAGTGTTAAAGCTGAGAAGGACAGTAGCATAATCAGCATATCTTACGAATCGGAGAGTCCGGAGCTGGCCAAGGATGTTATTGATACACTCTTATTTTATTACGAGGAAAAACATTTCAAGGTGCACCAGACTACAGGTTCAGACGAATTCTTCCTTAAGCAGGTTAGTGACTCGAATGACACACTTGCTTTACTCGAGAAAGAACTTCAAGATTTCAGAGACGAAACCGGCATCTCTTCACTGGAGGAACAGCGTCAGGACATCCTAAGCCACATTGCAGATTTGGTAGGACAAATAGGAGCAGAGGAAGCGAATTTGGCGGCTTGCCGGGCAAAGGTTCAGGAATTTCAGAAAACAGTCTCCAACGTGCCTGAGACATTGACAACACAGGAAACTACAGGCTTCTCGAGTCAAGCTGTTGACCTGATGCGTGCAAAGCTCTATGAGCTGCAGCTTCAAGAGCATGACTTACTTTCCAAGTTTACCGAAGAAAGCGAACAGGTGCGAATGATTCACAAGAAGGTTGCTGAGGCACAGACGCTGTTTGACAAGGAAAAGGAAATGGCCAAAGAAGGCCGTATTGAAGTGTCTAGCGGAAGAAATCCATTATATACACAAATACAGTCGGCCTTGTCGATAGAACAAGCAAATCTCTCATCAATTCAGGCTAAAATTGTGAACTTGAATGAGCAGTTGGCAACAGAGAGAGAAAAGCTTAAAACTATAAACGAGGCGGATTTTAAGATCACGAAAATGAGACGTGAGATAGATATGCAGCAGACGAAATATCAAAGAAATTCGGACAAGCTTGACCAGGCCCGCATCGATCATGAATTGGATCGTTCGAAGATATCAAATATCAGCAAAGTGCAAACGGCCACATTGCCCACACGTCCAGTTCCACAGCGAAGAACAATAAAACTTGCTTTGGGATTTTTAGTGGGTATTTTGGGCGGAATCGGCCTTGCATTCTTTTTCGAACACATGGACAATTCTATCAGGACGCCGGCGGAAGTTGAGGAAAAGTTGCTCTTACCTGCACTTGCTTCTATTCCACGTGCTCGAGTCAATAGAATTCACCCTGATAAAAAGTGGATAAAACAATCAAGGCCCGGTGATAAAGACGTTAAAAATACACAAACAAAGTGGAGGATTCCTGCGAGAATCAGTAAGCATTACAGCATTTTCAGAGAAGAACTGTTATTGAAGTTAAATGGGCGCTCAAAAGCGCCACATACTCTCGCGATTGTAGGATGCCAGCGTGGTGAAGGTGTAAGTACTGTTGCTGCAAACATCTCCGCTATGCTTGCACAAGGTCGGGGCGGGCGAGTGTTGCTTATTGACACAAATATACGCCGTCCATCTGCGCACCAGATTTTCAAAACGAGACTGCAACCAGGTTTAGCGGACATACCAACGGCAGGTCATGATTATAGAGACATCATAGTGTCTCAGCGTTTTAAGAACCTTCATATTCTTGCAGCGGGCATGCCGAACGGAAATCCTTTAGGGATTCTTCAACCAACCCAATTCACTCAATTCATCAATTCAATGAAGACGAATTACCGTCATGTGATCATAGACATGCCGGCTATAAAAGAAGCCCGTTTTTCAGCCAGACTATCAAGTCTGTGCGACGGTGTTGTTTTAGTAATTGAAGCCGAGCGACTACGGTGGCAGGTACTGCTCGAGGCGAAGGAGCAATTGCTGAAGTGGAATGCTAATTTGGTTGGGGTGGTACTTAACAAGAGAAGGTTTCCTATTCCCGGATGGTTGTACAGAATGTTGTAATAAAGCATCCCAATAAATATTGGATATTTGCAATTATAAACTATTTGTAACAGATAACGCTTCTAAGGCGGGTGGGAAATAACGTCACCTAATGGTACTTGGCGGGTTGATGTTGATAAGGAGGTCAAAAATCATGAAGCTAATAAGTTGGATCCCTTGGCTGGGTAAAGCTACAAATGGCTCGCATACAAATGTAATGAGTTTTATACAATCACAAGAATCTTTTCGTGCATCGATTGTACGCGAGCGACGGAGGGTTGTTCGTAATAAGCACATACTTTCACTGCTACTCTTTACTATCGATAAGAAGAATGGAAAAGGAGATATGGTACAGCATCTGGCTCATGTACTTGCTGAGCGAATTCGCTCGACTGATGAGGCCGGATGGTATGATAATCAACGCATAGGTGTAATCTTACCTTGTACATGTACAGATGGTGCATATAAGTTAGCCAATGAAATCTGCAATGCATTACATCCTGAAGTTTTAGTGCCTAAATATGTTGTTCACACGTATCCATCTAAACAGCCTTTGGACAGTGGCAGACACTCCGGCCAGTTTGAAATTGTAGATTTGCCCTGTAAACAAATAGCGAAAACTCTCCGAGGTACTTCTTTACCTGCTATGCATTCTCAAGATGCAAATTTTGTACCATCGACATCATCATCATTATTGACCAGCGATGTTGTCGGCTCTCGTGGGACAATATCACAGGCTGTTCAACCGTTCTTCCTACAGCCGCTACCAATCTGGAAACGTATTATAGATGTTCTTGGCTCATTGTTTGGACTGATTGTGTTGTCCCCCATTCTTCTGCTTGTCGCATTGATCATTAAGGTTGGCTATGGTGGCCCAGTAATCTTCAAGCAACAGAGAGTGGGATACTCGGGGAAAATATTTACAATGTGGAAGTTTAGAACGATGAAATCCGGTGCAGAAAATTCTCTTCATCAAAAGTACATGTCTAATTTGATACATGATGCCAAGGAGGAAGACTCTATTAAAGCCATGACCAAAATAGACCGCGACTTACCTGTAACCGGTTTTGGAAGAATACTTCGCGCAATGAGCTTTGATGAAATACCACAATTGTTTAATGTGCTCAGTGGTGATATGGCCTTGATCGGACCTCGCCCACCGACTGTCTATGAGGCTATACAATATCTGCCATGGTATTGTGAACGTTTTGGTATTGTGCCGGGAATGACGGGATTGTGGCAGGTTAGTGGGAAAAACAAACTCACTTTTCTTGAAATGATAAGGCTGGACATCAAGTATATCAGAAGGTTATCGCTATGGTCTGATATTGTGATTTTACTAAAGACACCACTTGCCATTGTATCTGATATCGTAGACTTTATAAATAATCGAAAAACTTAGTTTCAATTGAAGGGATTCTAAAATGCTTAACATTGGCATTGTAGGTTGTGGTTACTGGGGGCCGAATCTCGTTCGGAATTTCAATTCCCTTTCTGACTGTTCAGTGAAGTGGCTTTGTGATGCGAATCCTGACCGGCTGGCATATATGAAAAAGCTATATCGTAACATAAAAATGAGTGATAAATTTGAGGATATGGTCAACAATAATGACATTGACGCAGTAGCAATAGCTACTCCTGTTAGTTTCCATTTTGAGATGGCCAAAGCGGCCCTTCTGGCCGGGAAGCACACATTAATAGAAAAACCTATGGCCACATCTTCGGAGGAATGTACAGAATTGATAGCTCTTGCCCAGAAGCAGTCGTTAACATTAATGGTCGGGCACACTTATATTTATTCTGCCTGCGTTAGAAAGATCAAGGAAATTATTGACAATGGCGATCTTGGAGAAATTCAATATATCAGCTCACGACGATTGAATCTTGGGCTTTTTCAGAAAGACATAAATGTCGCATGGGATTTAGCACCCCATGATCTTACTATTGTTCTGTATGTCCTGGGTAAAACACCGGCGGGTGTGAATTGTCAAGGTAAAGCTCATGTGACTGAGGAGATCGAAGATGTAACAAACATGACACTTACATTTTCAAATGGTGCAATTGCCTTGGTTCAGAGTAGCTGGCTGGATCCTAACAAGATTCGCCAAATGACCTTTGTGGGCAGGAGAAGGATGCTAATCTACGATGACACGGAACCTCTTGAAAAAATAAAGATTTATGATAAGAGGGTAGAAACACCCCCACACTATGATACTTTTGCGGAATTTCAGTATGCTTATCATTACGGAGATATGTATTGTCCGTATATCAAACAGGATGAACCACTAAAAATCGAATGCCAGCATTTTCTGGATTGCATTAACTCCGGCACTGAGCCAATATCAAGTGGGCTGGATGGTCTTAATGTAGTCCAGATTCTTGAGGCAGCTTCCGAATCTCTAAAGAGTGGTGGGACAATGATACCGATTGCCACGCCCTCATTAATCTATCGACCTATGTCGTCGGTTGCTATGAAATAATGAAGTCAGATGTAAGACTGAATTGCAATAACGTTAAATTGAGCCCAAACGAAAGGAAAATCTCACATGAAAAATTTATTTCTATTTGTAATATTTCTTATTCTGGTCGTTCCAATGAATGCTGCCGAAAATGATAATATGGTCATCAACGGAGGATTCGAACAGGATACAGATGTAGATGGAATGGCTGACGACTGGTACTTCTCGGGAGATGGAGGAGTAACTGCAACCTGGGAGCGTGACATAGGATTCGATGGACAATTTAGCCAGAAAATCACGTGCACTGAGTTAACGCATATTTCATCATCCAGTTATGTAATTCTCGCTCAGAAGAACACAGCGCAGCTTGAGGAGGGTTTCTGGTATAGAATATCGTTTGTCGCAAAACAGGAAGGGATCCTTAGTCAAGTAGTTCAGGTAGCTATCCAGAACATGACAACATGGTATAACTCTGGATTGGGAGAAAATTTCCAGGTAACAAGTCAATGGCAGAGGTTTGAATTCATATTTCAGGCCAAAGAAACTATCCTGAATGGTAGCCGGCTACATTTCGGTTATTCCACAGTAGGTACTTTATGGCTGGATGATGTTAGACTGGAGCCATCCGAGCCTTTAGTGGAAAGATTCACAGAAGTCGTTCCACCTACCACCGCCGTGAACCTTTTGCCAAACAGCAGTTTCGAATGTGGATTGAGCGGTTGGGGAAGTATTGCTGATCTTCCATATGGAATGGGTAATCTAAATTTACCTGTTGGTGAGGTTGATACAACAACGGCGAAATTCCATGGAGCGAGTTTAAAAATAGCCCTTACAAGGGAGACCACCCCTATCTATTATTTTGATGGCTGGCTCTACCGCGTACCTGTAAAAGATCCGTTATTGACTAATAAAGGCTGGATTACAGTCGAACCAGGCATTAGTTACACTCTCTCCGCATATATGAAAGCCGATTTTTTTGGATGGCATGGAGTGCTCTCCGTACAAGAAGCATTTGGGCCTAAAAGGGAGCGAAAAATTCATCTTTTCCAAGATTGGACGCGCCATACATTCACCTTTCGACCGGAAGCCGAACAAATCTTCATTTCTTTAGGTTTCGATTTAACAAATACTCATATAGAAACAAATACAGTGTGGATTGACGGAGTTCAACTATCTAAAAGTACAGAACCACAAACTTATCAACCTCGTGCGATGGTGGAAGTTGGATTGGAAACAAATAAACTGGGCAACCTTTTTCCTTATGGTGATGAACCAGAGATTACAGCTACAATCTTTAACTCGGATCGAACCCCTCGCTCTATTATCATGCAATTTAAAACAACCGACTTTGACGATGCTGTCGCCAACGAGATTACTCTGCAGGTTAGGGTATCACCTGGACAAACAATAAGAATGCCCATCGATCCGGGTGTTCGGTCGAAGGGTTTCTATCGTATGCATCTGAGTTGTGAGGGAGCGGAAGTAGCTATGACCAGACCATTACGTTTTGCCATTATCGAGCCCTATACTAAAACAGATAGCTTATTCGGAATAAACCATGCTTGTCCCTGGTCTCACTTATTGGACTTAAGTAAACAAATCGGCATTCTCTGGTTCCGCGATTGGTCGCTGCAATGGCAGCATGTCGAGCCGGAAAAGGGTAATTTTGAATTCACAGAGCCCGATTATCAAATAAACCGTCTCCTGGAACTAGGGCTGAATGTGCTCCCACTTCTGCCTTTTCCTTCCAGTACCTGGTCATCAAGCGCTGATCCGGAAGAAATTGTTTCAGGAAATGTGAAATCCACGTCTTACATGCCGCGTGACCTGGAGGAGTTTTCCTCGTATGTTCGCAATACGGTTTGGCACTACTATGGGCTGCTGGATACATGGGAGATTATGAATGAACCTATTTACAGCTCTTATGCACTACCAGAAACAAAGGGCTATCAGATCAACGATTATATACAACTGCTACAAGTAGCCGCTCAGGCTGTTAAGACAGTTGATCCTGAAGCTTTAGTGATTGGTGGTGTGGGCGGCCCAACCCATGCGATAGATTTTATACAAGCCGGTGGTTTGCCTTTTGTAGATATTCTCAACTTTCACTTGTCTCCGGGCCTGATAGCACCGGATGCATACGAAGAATCATTGAGTATGGTGTGTGAACAGATGAATTCCTTAGGCATTGAGCTACCTATCTGGATGACCGAAGGAGCGTACTATGCGGATGATGACAAACCTTTCGAGCCATGGAAGAGAGCGTGGATTAAGTTGGAACCTTGGAATAGAACCTGGCTCGAGCCGCTGGACTCCGAGATACATGCCTCGGAGTGGCAGGTCAAGTTAAATACGCTGCTGTTAGCTTATGGTGCTGAAAGAATCTTTTACCACTCCGGCGCTTCCAGTAGTTTAAACAACGAGTGGCTTCAGGGGATTTTCTTTGAATGGGGAGCAGAGCCTCGGAAGATGTTGGTGACCCAGTCAGCCATGGCAAATCTACTTTCGCCGCCAATCAAGTCACTTGGTTCCATCGAAAGCCCAAAGGATTTGAGAGCGTATGGATTTGTGAGCGATGGACGAATAGTTATTGTTACCTGGACACAAGAAGGCGGCGAAAGCATAGAGATATCTTTGACAGGAAAACCTTGGAAAGTAGTTGATCTGCAGGGAAATATGCTTGAAGTCGATAAAATTTCCCTTACAGGGCGCCCGGTTTATTTCATCTCAGAAGGAACAATGCTTAAAGAGCTCCCTTGGTAGGACAAATATATATGGTTATTGATAGCTTCATGAAACGCACATTCATTTTCTTCTCGGAGATAACTTATTACACAGGTATTTTTTGAGCCTTAATCTCTAATTGAATGAGTTGATGATTCTTTAGTCAATACCATTACCTTCAATGGTGCAAAGAGAATTTTTAACTTGTTTACATGTCACTTTAGTATTTCAAGTAAGCAGTTAACGGCTCGTGCTGTTGAAAGATTCGAATAAAGCAACCTAAAAATGTTTTAACAATTATCTGAATATTTATCTTACGTTATAAAGAAAGGATGGATTTCACATGAGAGTTGGAATTGAAGCTATAGCGTTCCACGGCCCTCAACACTACATTGATTTGGCAGACTTGGCGAATGCACGAGGCGTAGAACCCGACAAATTTACCAAAGGCCTGGGCCAAATAAAAATGGCTGTAGCAACGCCGATGGAAGATACCGTGACATTAGCTGTAAACGCCGCCCGTAAGGTCCTTGATAAATTTGACATAGATTACAGTGAAATTGGCACACTTGTAGTAGGGACTGAGTCGGGAGTGGATCACAGCAAACCTGTTGCCGTTTATGTACATGAAGCATTAGGACTGCGTTCTAATTGCCACACTTATGAAACCAAACATGCATGTTTTGGTGCAATGGCTGCTGTATTCTCAGCCAATGACTGGATATCCTGTGGTCGCGCGGACGGATCTAAAGCAATGATTATAGCCTCCGATATTGCTAAATATCCTATTGGTGATCCTGGTGAACCAACTCAAGGTGCCGGTGCAGTCGCAATGGTTATTTCCGATACACCAAATCTGTTGCAGTTTGATCCTGAAATAAATGGTCATTATACGAAGCAGGTAATGGATTTTTGGCGGCCATTATATTCAACAAAAGCGTTTGTAGATGGGCATTACTCCATTGAGTGCTATTTAAATGCACTTGAAGCTGCTCTTGCAGATGCTATGGATAAGGCGACAATCTCGGAACTGTATAAAATGGATCGGCTGCAAGCCTGTATTTACCATGTACCTTTTTCGAAAATGGCTGCAAAGGCTCACCATCGCCATTTCGAATTTGACAAAGGGGAAAAAATTGACAAAGAAAGTCAACAATATGCTGAGGTCAAAAAGTCTTTCGCCGAAAAGACAAGTCCCTGGCTTTCACTGAATGCAATCGTTGGTAACATATATACGGGTTCGTTATTCTTATCCCTCATTGATTTACTTAGAAATAACGTGAGTCACAACCTTAGACAGATTAGCATGTTTTCATACGGAAGTGGCTGTGCTGCATCAATGAACATCGCTTATCCGACACCAGGATTTGAAAGATTCAGAGATAAGATAGATCCTGAACCAGAGTTGAATGCTCGACGAAAACTCAGCATCGAGGAATATGAAGATATCATGAGAATTAGTGACTCATTAGGGATGGGAGACACGCAGGAACTTAGCCCTGACGACTGGGATTTAACAAGTGATTTCCTCTATTTGGGTAATAAAAACCACATTCGTCAGTACAGTAGCTTGAAATGTTACAAATCATATATTGTTCGCGAACATACACTTAACTTGTCTTCACACCATCTATGATTTTTGTTGGTGAGTGATTAGCAGCTAAACATGGATAACACGATAACAAAAGATATTCTCGCTATGATCGACGTGAAAAAAGTATGGTATTACGATGTTACTAAAAGAGATATTAAGCGCTTTGCCCAGGCCATTGGTGAAGTAAATCTCATCCATTTCGATGAGGATTTCGCAAAAAGCACTAGGTACGGCACTATTATTGCGCCGCCTCTGTTTTGCCAGATCTTCACGTTCGATGATGTGCCCCCTGATCAATTACCAAACGATGGATCACCTATAGAAATTGATGTTCCTATCCCAGCGAAAAGGACTGTAGGAGGAGCAAGTTCTTACAAAATCTTTCAACGGGTAAAAGCAGGAGATCGAATAACCGTAAAATCAACGTTGAAGGATGTTTTTACCAAAGAAGGCAAAAGTGGAAAGCTCTATTTTGTTGTTGTCCAAACAGAATTTTCTAACCAGAACAACGAACCGGTCGCCGAAGAAACAGCGACCTATATTAAACGCATATAGAAATAGATTAAGACAAATGGAACAAAACATTCTGAGTTGGGAAAACATTTCCATGACAACACCTATACCTGAATTGGTTGTGTGTCCTGATCACAAACAGATATTTATGTTCAGTGCCGTTACATGGAATCGGCATCTTATTCATTACCACAAGGACACTGCGATCAGCGAGGGACTCCTGGACATTGTTGTCCAGCGTGGTTTGATTGGTAACTTTTTTGCCCGACTAATGACCAACTGGATTGGCGACTATGCCGAACTCTCCAAGTTGACATGGAAAGTGGCTCGTAGTGCTTTACCGGGAAAAGATATTGTTTGCCGAGGTGAGATTAAGCAAAAAGTAGACTCAGAACGCGAAAAATATCTTATTTGTGAGGTTACAGCCTCTAATGAGAATGATGAACTTATAGCTTCTGGTGAAGCAACTGTTGTGTTCACTTGAAATCACGCGCCTAATTGAATGACCGGGATCAAATCAACATTGAAAACTCTGGAAGAATTTCGCTCAAGGTTCGGTGCAGTTAAAACGCTCCGACATGCAGTCTTTCGGCTTATTAATAGAATCATTTATTTTGACTGTCTACATATTATCGTTCTCGATCGGGATGATTTAAAGTCGCTTGATCCAGTTAAGGCTCACAGATTAAGCGCAAAAGTCGCGACATTGAAAGATCTCAAAGGAATGGAGAAGCAGGGATGTTGGAATATTCACCAGAGAAAAATAGATTTCTTTAATCAGGGTGATACCTGTTTATTGAGCTATGTCGACCATAATCTGGCTGGCTATACGTGGGCCCACATGAGTGAATGCCCTGAGTTTGTTACGGGCTTAAGACTTCGCATACCCAATGATTATTTATACAATTCTTCTGCATTTACTCATCCTGATTATCGCGGATATGGCTTGCAATCCTTCCGACACCATGAACTGCTTAGTCTTCATCAGTGCAGAAACAAAAAAGGACTGTTAGGTTTTGTCGTTCATACAAACTATAGTTCCATGAGAGGGCAGCAAAAGGCTGGTTATAAAAAAATAGGGAATATTTATGTAATAGGCAGCAAATCTCACTTTTACACTCTTATTGGGAAAAATCTTCGGGACATGGGAATTAAACGTGTCAATAAAAATTACGAATCCAATTCAACAACCACTGAACTTAGATAAGCGCTTTAGCATGTGCACTTTAATGAAACATGGTCCTTATGTTCTATCATAGTTGAAACCGGCATGGGCCTTTAGCACTTACTCACACCTGTCTTAATCTAATAGTGACATAGCTGTTTTCAAAGTCAATCCTTGAGTCGAGATAGGAGGACAGAATATTATAATTAAATCTGGAAAAGGAGAATATGTTATGTATGCAAGAAAAATGAACATGTCGATAGTAATTATCCTTATAACCTCAAGTTTGTGCATTGCACAAGGTGCAGAACCGGTATATTTTGCAGACCTTAGGCTTAAGGCCTCCGTAGAGGAGCAATTGGGGATAATGGATCCTTTGCCAAGGGATCTGTTTCGTCTAAACGAGTTCTATTGCAGCAATCAGGGTATAACTGACCTAACTGGCCTCGAGCATGCTACCTTTCTGCGGATTCTGGATTTATCAGAGAACGCCATCAGCGATATTTCGCCCTTGTCTGGATTAAGATTCATGCAAGTTCTCGACCTGCATGGGAACCAAATTGAAGATATCTCACCACTATTAGGTATGGCCAATCTTCTGGAACTGCAACTCGGTGAAAATCAAATCAACGAGATTTCTGCTGTATCTAATATGATGAACTTAACAGATCTACAGTTGTACAACAACCAAATCAGTGATATCTCTGCGGTAATAGGACTTAAAAAGCTAACGCAACTGTATTTGTACAATAATCAGATCAGCGACATTTCCGCTATTTCAGGGTTGACAAACTTAACATCACTCGATTTAAGCGGCAATGAGATTAGTGATATTATCGCTGTGTCCGAATTGATGAATATAACATCGCTCAACCTAAGCGACAATCAAATCAGCGATATCTCAAAAGTATCAGGATTAACGAATCTAACCAGACTAAATGTGGGAGACAATCAAATCAGTGATGTCTCCACAATATCGAATTTGAATGATCTAACACAGTTGTGGCTGTACAATAACCGGATTACCGACATCTCAGTAATACCGGAACTGATATATCTGTCATCGCTTGACTTGGGCGACAATCAAATCAGCGACATCTCAGAAATATCAACATTGACGAACCTAACAGGGCTCAATTTGTATAACAACAAGATTGTTGACATCACCGCCCTCACTGGATTGACAAATCTGACAAATCTTCAGCTACAGAACAACCAAATCAGCGATATTTCAGCAGTATCGGGAATGACGAATCTGATGTCTCTGAGGGTGTCTAATAATCAAATCAGCGATATTTCAGCAGTATCGCGATTGACGAATCTGATATCTTTGAGGGCGTATAATAATCAAATCAACGATATTTCCCCTGTATCGGCATTAAAAAATCTGACATTACTGTGGTTATACAACAACCAGATTACTGATATCTCAACAATCTCGGAACTGATAAATCTGTCTTCACTTGACCTGAGTATCAATAAAATAAGCGACATCTCGGCAATTTCGACATTAGCAAACTTAACAGGGCTAAATTTATATAGTAACCAGATTGCAGACATCTCTGCCGTCGTCGGATTAACGAAGCTGACAAATCTTCAGTTACAAGACAACCAAATCAGCGATATTTCAGCAGTTTCGGAATTGACGAATCTTGCGGTTCTAAGAGCGCACGACAACCAGATTAGTGATATCTCTCCGGTATCGGAATTAAGAAATCTGACTATGCTGTGGTTATACGACAACCAGATTACTGATATCTCACCAATCTCGGAACTAACGAATCTATCCTCGCTTGACCTGCATGGTAACCAAATTTACGATATCTCTGCAGTATCGGAATTGACGAAACTTAAAACACTTCAATTGTATAGTAACCAGATTACAGACATTTCTGCCGTCGCCGGACTAACAAATCTAACATCTCTGGTGATAGATGACAATCTAATCAGTGACATTTACCCAGTTGCAGAGTTAACGAATCTAACAGTATTGAACATGGGTAGTAATCTGATTGGTGATATCTCCTCGGTATCGGGATTGACAGACTTGATTGAACTGTGGCTTGATATGAACTATATCATGGACATTTCAGTCTTATCGAATTTAAACAGCATCGAGTTGCTCTATCTGCAAAATAACTTCATAAATGATATATCCGGCTTGACCAATTTAACAAATCTGACTCATCTGGAGTTACAGAATAACTATTTGGACCCAACTGCGTATAGTGAATATTTACCGGTAATCGAAGAAAACAATCCAACGGCTGAGATAAATTACGATCCTGTCCTATAAGCTCGCTCAGAGAATTACCTCAGATCATCAGAGTAGCTGAGCAATAACCAAAAAACATCTGATTGGTTTTAGAGACAACAAAAAAACTATTTGCTAACGGTTAATGGTTATTTCAAACTTAAGCAGTTAGCTAGTCAAAGTTAGGAATCGATCCATAAATTCGGTGCCTTTTTGATTTTTCTCGTACTAGAACAGCTTGATGCGGGAGGAAGATATTTGAAAGGTCTTAAAATCACTTTGTCACCATACACTTCTCAACTTTCATAGCTGGAGGAATAAAAAGGGACTGTTAGGTTTTGCGGTCCATATAAATTACAGTTCCAGAAAAGGAAAAGAGAAAGGTGTTCACAAAAGAATAGGAAATAAATGTAATAGGTAGCAAATCACACTTTTACGCTTATGGTGGTAAGAATCTCAGGAACATGGGGATTAGACGCATAAGTCATCCGTCACCGGCAGGAACCGCACACACTTGTTAGTAAATCAGAGGACAATTTCACCTACGGATTGAGATCCGAAAAAATACAGCGAAACAGGAAAAAAAGTATTTTCGAACAGGGCTTACAGGGTAATCCTTTACGGGAGATTCTATTATGAATATCACTTTAATACAACCGTTTACAATGAGTTGTGAACCGCCAATAAGCCTTGCCGTACTGATAGGTCCATTAAAGCAGGCTGGACATGAAGTCCGTTTAATCGACTTGCAAATTCCGCATGTTCGGCGAAACTGGGAAAGTTTTTTTAAATCAGAACCTGTAGATTTCGTCGGTATAACCGCAATGACTCCTCAGGTAATGCAGGCAGATGAGATTGCACAGAAAATCAAAGCAATCTTACCTGACGTGCCAGTGGTTCTAGGCGGAGTCCATGCAACCTTTCTGCCAGAACAGACTCTTCGGGAATTCAGCGCCTTCGATATTTTAATCATGGGTGAAGGAGAGCACACAGTTGTGGAGCTGCTTTCAAACATGGAGCGCGGTAAACCAATTGCAGATGTCAAAGGTATCGCATACAGATCAAACGGAAGCATAACAATCACCTCTTCCAGGCCCCGCATACTTGATCTCGATAATTGGCCTAATCATCACGAGTATTATGATTTTGATTTTTACATTCACAACAATAGCTGCGGATATACCGAAAAATGTGTTTCAACAGTTGTATCCAGGGGCTGCCCGTACAACTGTAGGTTTTGCGCTACCAAAAATTTCTGGACGATGAAATATATTTCCAAGTCGACCGACGCTGTAATTGAGGAAGTTCGTTATATTCTCAATCGTGGAGTAAAAGATATCATGTTCCGGGACAGTACTTTCGTAATTAGTAAAAAATGGGTTCATGAGTTCTGCGAAAAGATTCTTCAACAAAAACTGAAGTTCAGATGGGGCGTACAGGCCCGCGTAGAACTGGTAGATTTTGATTTGCTCTCTCACATGAAAAATGCCGGTTTGAATAAAGTCAGCTTCGGCGTTGAAAGCGGCAGCCAAAAGATATTGGATTTTTACGGGAAAGGAATTACTCCAAGACAAGTGGAAAAAGCGTTTGAGGTCTGCCGAAAGTTAAGGATTGACACAGAAGCTTATTTTATGCTTGGAGCGCTGCCGGAAACAAGAGAGGACATGGAACTAACTTATCAATTCGCCAAAAAACTTAAACCAACAACCAGCAGAGTATTTCTATTTATGCCTTTGCCAGGTTCCGAGCTTTACCAGTATTATATAGACCAAGGCTATCATTTTAATTATAAGGACATACACAGCGGCAAGGCTACATTTCCCTGTGGTGACATCACTTTAGATGAAATCGAGGAAATGAGGATGAAATGGAAACGAGCCTTTCAAAGAAAAACACGTTTGTTGGCACGTGGTATAAATTTAATGAAGGGGATCCGCACTGTGTCTGATGTAAAACACGCATGCTATAAAGTATCAAAACGATTAAAGCGACACATACCGATTTTTAGTAATACTTTTGAAAAAGGCGGAGCGTAATCTTTATCTCAACGACTTTTCGAACCAAATTATTTTCTTCAATATAGAAATTAATGCACCGGGAATTAAGAGTAAAAACCACCCAAGAGATTTAAAATCAAATATGTTGGAAACAGGAATTCCAGAGACCGAGTCATCAGATCCTTTGATTAGGAAAGCTGCAAAAGGCGGCAGTATCGCAATCGCCGGAAATGTCATAAATAAAGGGCTCAGATTCCCTTTTGAAATACTTCTTGCAAGGGTGCTTGGGGCGGAAGGTTACGGCTCATATACACTGGGATATGGGCTGGCAATGATTGGAAGCAAAATATCCATGTTGGGACTATCGAGCGGTATTGTGCGTTTCGCGTCCCTTTATAAGGGCACGGGCGACATAAATAGGGTCAAAGGGACTCTAAGTTCAGCTTTCATGATATCGACTCTCTCCAGTATTGCAGCGGGCGGATTGTTATTCTTATTCTCCGGATATCTCTCCAGGGTATTCAATATGCCTGAGTTGGTAAATGTGCTGAAGATTTTTGCATTTGCCTTTCCTTTCTATGTCATTACGCTGATGGCCGGAAATGCAGCCAGAGCTTTTCAAGCGATTAAGTATGAAGTGGCGGTCACAAATATCTGCCGTCCCTTGGCAAATGTCGTAATTGTATCAATCGTCTTCCTTTTGGGATTTAGGCTCTTCGGAGCGGTTTATGGTTTCTTAATTTCTTCAGCTATTTCAGCCGCTTATGGATTATATCTTCTAAAGCGTATTTTTCCGGACATCGTCTCAGAACTTAAGCCCTCTTATGAATTCAGGAAGTTGCTCCGCTTTTCTCTGCCGGTTTTATTTGTTGGATTTTCTTATGTCCTATTGAATCAGACAGACAGAATAATGCTGGGCTATTTCAAGGCATCCAAAGATTTGGGCATATATTCAGCTGCAGCTATTATCTCACAGCAAGCGGGTTTAATTACTTATTCATTCAGTTGTATCTTTTGCCCGATTATTTCCGATCTTTACAACAGAAATGAATTCAGGCAACTCGAAAAGTTATACAAGACCGTGACCAGGTGGATCGTCTCGCTGAATTTAGTGCTCCTCTTATTACTTATCCTATTTTCTAAGAAGATCATGGGAATTTTCGGCTCAGAATTTATTTCTGGCTGGTTAGTTTTGGTTATATTGTCCTCAGTTCATCTGGTTGGCTATAGTACAGGTGGAGCGTTGGCGGGACATGTACTGCAGATGTCAGGTAAACAGGACATAGAATTTATAAATGCCATGGTTATGTTAATTATAAATGTTGCGCTGAACTTCTGGCTCATTCCCATATACGGTATTCTCGGTGCCGCAGTGGCCACAGGGGTGTCTTATGCGGTGATTAATATAGCGAGGATTACGGAAGTGTACAGGCTTCTCCGATTGCACCCATATGATACGAATTACCATAAATTGTTTATCGCAGCTTTCGCGGTCATAATTCTATTCGCATTCCTGTTTGTGTTCAATGTATTAAGTCTAAGCTGGATATTCAGCGTGATAATACTTGTTATTGTCTATTTTACGGCTCTATATTTCCTCGGCCTGGAATATGAGGATAAGATGATCTGGGAGACGATTAAGAAAAGAATCAGCAATTAATCTTTTTCAATGGATGTTTGTATTTTAACGTATATTTCCGGCCGACCACTGACGTATTTGAGCCACTTTAGGTAATCACATGAGGTATTGATCTGTGGAAGTAAAGCTTGAGAATGATTTTTCGAACAATCTTCTCTACGATTCTTGGAATAAAATTTTATCACAGACAGCTTGTACCAATATACAGCTTACACATGAATGGTTAAGCACTTGGTGGGAGATTTTCGGTGATAATGAAAGACTATCTTTGATAACGGTTACCGATGGAGGAAAGATCATAGGGATTGCGCCACTAATCATTACCAAAGTCATTAGCAAAGCAGGATTCGAGCTTAGGAAGCTGGCCTTCGTAGGAGATGGTTTGACGGACTATCACGATCTGTTGATTTCACATGATAGAAGAAAAGAGATCCTGCAAGCTCTTATCGAATTTGTTTTCAGCAATGAGAAGAACTGGGATGCCATTCATTTTAGAAACATTCGCGGTGACTCTCCGAATCTTCCGATATTAAGGGATTCTTTGAGGGATGCATCTTTAACGTTTACTGAACGGATCAGTATAAAGGCCGCTTACATACCGATCGACTGCGATTGGCTGAAATATTATGGTGCTTTAGGTAAGAACATAAGATCTGACATGCGGAGACGATTAAACTGTCTGACAAAGAAGGGAAAGGCAGAGTTTATCCGCCTTCATGAAACAGATGATGTTACGAATACCCTGAATATTATTAAGTCAATCCATGTCAAATGCCGACAGGCGAAAGGGGAAATAAGCTGGTACACCGATGAAAAGAGATTGAGATTTGTATCATTGATCTTAGAACGATTTGGTGATCGGAAATGGTTGGACATTGTTTTTCTCAAACTTAATGACAGGATCGTCGCATACTATCTTGGATTCGTATATGACAATATCGTTTATTTCTGGAATACCGGATTTGATCCTGAATTCTCAGGATTGAGCCCGGGAAAACTGCTTCTGCATCATTGGATTAAGGATTCATTCGCAGCCGGATACAAGGAATTCGATTTCATGGTGGGGCAGGAATCCTACAAGTTTCAGTGGACAAATCACACTAGATCCAATTATGAGTTGTTCCTATTCAAAAACACAGCGCGCTCCCATCTGCTCAAATGCTATTATACCTGCAAGCCTGTGCTAAAGAAGAATCCCTATATCAAGAAGATAGGAGCAGGAATAAAAAGCCGAATTAAGTGTTAGCACTAAGGTCACACGATGACAAAAGCCCTGATTATTTGTTATCATTGCGTGAAGGATGAGGCTTTTCCACATCTTAGACCCGCGAAAGTCACAGATTTTGAAAATCAAATGCAGTACCTGTCTAAGGTATATAATCCGATATCTCTGGAGAAAATGGCTCAGTATATTCAAAATTGTGCGTCTTTACCATCGAAGGCGATCGCTGTTACATTTGATGACGGTTATCGTGACAATTACGAAAACGCATATCCCATTTTGAAAAAATATCATATACCTGCGACAGTTTTTCTGACCACGGATTTCATCGGGACCGGTGAGATTCCACGGTGGGATAAAGAATATTATACAGCCGACAAGGCCTTGATGCTTTCATGGGAGCAAGTGCGGGAGATGAGCGACGATGGTATTTCTTTTGGGGCACACACACTCACGCATCCGTTTCTCACAAGGATTCCGCGAAAGCAAGCTCAGAGAGAGATACGCCTTTCCAGAGATATCATAGAGCAGCATATAGGAAGGCCAGTGACCACATTCGCTTATCCAAGTGGAAATTTCGATTCTGAGATAAAAGAACTTGTAAAAGACGCCGGTTATACAGCAGCCGTCAGCACCATTCCAGGCTACAACACCATGCGTGAAGACGTACATGCATTGAAAAGGAATGTTATACAGCTCCAGAGTGTATGTCATAAATTGTTCCCCCTGTCGTTTCTCGCCGAGATAACAGGTATACTCGGACACGTTCGATATTACTATCATCGAATGAAGAGGTTCTGAGTGATAGATGATTAATGACCATTACCAGATAGATTCTTATAAGTGGCAGGCCTTAATATTCATGATTTTCAGGGGAATAGGCATTTGTGCACTGGGTTTGTTGTTGGGATTAACGGCATTTAACATAACATATCTTCCCATTCAAATGTTGATTGCGATAGGTACGGGTCTGCTTTTGCTTGTCTTCCCTGTTACTCCACCGAACTTTCTCTTGGCGTATTTGGTTGGTCTACCTTTCCTGGATGCCTTGATTCCTTTTTTCACAATCGACTCATCCGGCTTGAGATTCGGACCACAAATATTGTTTCGAGGAGGACTCATCGTCCTGTTAGCATACTACTGGCTGGCCAACCGAAGGAATCCGCTAGTTTTTAGACCGGCCATTCCGATGCTTTTACTTGTTCTGTTGCTTGCACTAAGCACGCTGGCTAGTGGGATAAGGATACAACTGGGATTCATTACACTGGCTCGACATTTATACTGGATGTTACTGTTACTTACAATCGCGGATATAATAGAACAGGGAAAGATGAAATTGGAAACGATTTATCTAACCATTATTATCTCGACCCTGTGCTTTATGGTTATAGTGGTCATCTCTCCCTTTATTGGAATAGATCTTGGATCTTTTTATGGTATTGGTGATGCCAGAGGTCCTTATGAATCTCATGGCCTGGCCCTTTGCTTATGTCTGGGATTCATTGTTGCCCTCGCTTTAAGCCTGACACAAAAGAGCAGGTTTCTTCAGTCGATTCTTTTATTGTTCTGCTTGGCAACAACTATCTCCATTGCAAGGACTTATGCTCGAACCGGATATATGTCTTTCCTCACATTATTTTTTGCATTCGCCTTATTTGTCTGGCATTATGGAAAAAGGGAGACAATTTTGCGGCGATATAAAGCGTTTTCATGCTTGATCTTTATCATCTTGATCGGCTCTTTTTGTGTCTATAGTTTTATACATGCTGAGGCTTTCAGAGAAAGAACCAGTGACTTGTACAATATCGAAACAGCGGGATCCGGTCGAACGATAATATACAGAATGGCATTAAAAAAATTCTCGGATTCTTCTATATATAGTCAGATCTTTGGAGGCGGTCTCGGAGACATGTATTTTCTTTTGGGAACAGAATTTAAAGTTCCTCATAATGATTACCTCGTATTTTTGTTGGCCGGAGGGCTGGTCGGTCTGTTTTTACACTTTTGGTTGCTTGTAAGTCTTTGGAGACAAATAAAACTTACTGCACGAATTACTTACTTACCTCTAATAATTGCAGGTTCGGCGATGGCAATGTTTGTTATCGGTACAATGACAAATCCTGTGATAGGATATATGTCCGTCATGACATACTTTAGCTTTATCGTTGGAGGTGCCATGGGACACTACGCCAGAGTGGATCAGGTCGATACGAGGCAGTGAGTACTTTAAGGGATACAGAAGGAGGTATTATCGTTTGATAGACCTTATATTAAGTCTTGACTATGAGATATTCGGTAACGGCGCAGGTGACGTCATGAGAGATATCATCGAGCCGACCAACCGCCTCCTTCAAATCTGTGAGCGTCACGGTGCAAAACTCACGATTATGTTCGAGGTGGCGGAATACTGGGCCTTCAAGCAGGCCGAAGACAAACTCGATCTTGCTTACTCACCTGCTCAAGCGATGGCCGGACAAGCACAAAACGCAATAAGGCGGGGTCATGATGTCCAATTACATCTGCATCCACAGTGGATTGGAGCCGAATTAAAAGGTGGTATCTGGCGTGTGAGAACAGAACAATGGTCTATTGCCGATTTTCCGAATAGCCTGGGAGATGATGGGGATGAGCGTTTTATAATGGGTGCGCTGTCGAAAGGTAAACATACTTTAGAGAGTTTACTCTGTCCAATCGAGTCAGCATATGAATGTATTGCTTTTCGGGCAGGAGGATTTCACATCCAACCATCCCGGCATGTGATAGCTGCTATGAAAGCTGTCGGGTTATTGATTGACAGCTCCGTAGTGCAGGGATTGTACGTAAAGTCCCCGCGGTGGTGCTGCGATTTCAGAGGCGCAGTATCTAATTACGGCTACTGGTGGACTTCGGTGAATGATGTTTGTCGAAGAGGCCATGAACATGAGCAGATTCTTGAATTACCTGTCTACTCGAGAATGCAGTTCTACATTACCAATTTGAGATGGTCAAAGCTTCGTGCGGAACTCAAACGCATGAAGCTGGAAAGCCGTTATCCTGACACCATACAGCAGGCCAGTGGTATCCGAAGTACATATAAGATATCGCAAATATTGCGGAAGCTGGCGTCAATACATCCAGTCACGTTGGACTTCTGTAAATTAGACGCCCGAACAATGGTTAAAGCAGTAGAGCAAATCATATTAACAAATGGTCAGAGTGAAGATAAAACCGGGCAAAGCATTCCCCTTGTCCTTATAGGGCATAGTAAGGATTTTTGGAATGATGAGCATTTAGATAATTTTCTGTCAAAGATGCAATCCTTTTCCACGCATAAGGGGGGAATCAAATTCAGCACATTCTCTGATGTGGCTCAGAAGTTGGGTAAGATCCCGGAAACACCTGCATTTAATACAAAAGTTGACAGAACAGCTTCTAAGGGGATAAAGTCAATCGAAATACAGAACAATGGGGAAATCGTATGAAGGTAGTTATCACCCATCCTGATGCTCGTGGGGGAGTATCCAATTATTATAGACAGCTTCGGGGAAGATTCACCGTGCCCGTATCTCACTTTATAGTCGGAAGAACACTTGGAGAACACGGCCGCCTGCAACGAACTGTGCGAAGGTTGGCTGATTACTGGAAGTTTGAGACGCTCCTAAGAAAAAAAGGTATTGATTTGGTGCATTTGAATCCTTCACTGGATCCGAAATCCTTCATACGAGAAGGATGCTTTGCATTGTTGGCCAGAGCTCACAAGAAGAAACTCATCGTATTCTTTCACGGCTGGAAAAAACCGTGTGAGGTCCGCATTGAACGCCACTTTCTCTGGGCTTTCAACTGGTTCTTTGGTAAGGCGGATGCCCTGATTGTGTTGGCGAATGAAAATAAGGAGATACTCGAAAGATGGGGTGTATTACAGCCGATTTACAAGGAAGTGACCGTCATCAACGATGATGAGCTAGCCGGCTTCGATATCTATGATACATTAAAGAAAAGGCAGCATTCGAAGAAGCGTCGAATTCTTTTTCTTGCACGAATTATTAAGGAAAAGGGTATCTATGAAACCTTGGAGACGTTCTCTCTAATTCAGAATCAACATCCAATGACGGAACTTGTCATTGCAGGAGAGGGCGCGGAATTGGACAATGTCAAATCTTTCGTTCGCGAGCGTAGTTTGCATAGTGTTACGTTTGCAGGTTATATCAGGGATGAAGAAAAGCGTCGTAGATTCCAGGAAGCCCACGTTTTCTTTCTACCGAGTTACGCTGAGGGTTGTCCCGTCTCCGTCATCGAAGCTATGGCATATGGGTTGCCCGTTGTAACTAGAGCTGTAGGTGGAGTCGTGGATTTTTTCAAGAATGCAAGAAACGGTTTTATGTCGCAGAGTCTGGATCCCCATATTTTAGCGGATCATCTTAAGACTTTGCTTGAGGATAAGAAGTTATACAAAACAATCTCTCTACATAACTATCAATATTCGCAATCTCATTTCCTGGCATCTCGTGCCGCGTTGCGTTTAGAAAAAATATATGAAACCACGTTTAATTCCAGGCCGAATGCTAAAGGGCAGCAGGTTCGTCGAACAGTAACCATAAAGTGTTAAACAACATTAGAATAAACAGAGCATGGAATTTATCTGGCCGGATCATAAGAATTTTGCCGTATGTCTTACACATGATGTTGACAGAGTCGTAAAAACATATCAATACGTCACAAAGGGCATCAAGAGCAACCGTCAAAGATTGCGGTATCTATTCGATTTCAGAAATCCTTATTGGGGCTTTCCAATAATTATGCAAATAGAAGAAAAGTTTGATGTCAGATCAACCTTCTTCTTTCTACAGGAGAGCAAAAAAATAAGTTTGCTAAAACCGAAAGAGTGGGCATTATCGGTAGGCAAATACAGGTTCAGTAACAATAAAGTATCCAAAATCATAAAAACACTCCATAAAAACGGCTGGGAAATAGGATTACATGGTTCCTACGAATCATTCTGGAGCGAAGAGATGCTTCGAGAGGAAAAAGAAGCCCTCGAGCACGTTCTCGGAACTCAAATAATCGGAATTCGGCAGCATTATTTGAATCTAAAGATTCCACAGACGTGGAGAATTCAGCAGAAAGCCGGATTTTTGTATGACGCCTCCTTTGGATTTAGAGATAGAATCGGGTTTAAAGATGAAAGATACCTACCGTTTTCTCCTTTGGAGGACTCGTTTCTGGAAATCCCTCTTACCTTAATGGATGGGGCTTTGTTTTCAAATTACAGTGACGAAGATGCGATATGGAATAAATGTCTCGGCCTGATAGAAACAGCTGAAAGACATAAAGGGCTTTTTACAGTCTTGTGGCACCAGAGAGTTTTTAATGAAGCGGAATTTCCTGGATGGAGCAGACTTTACATCAAGATTATCAAAGAATGTATTGAGAGAAACGCTTATTTCGGTACTTGTAAAGAAATATGTGACTTGTGGGTAAGAAATGAGTGATATCAAAGTGAAGGTTGCGGATGAAAAAGGCCTCGAGGTCTGGGATAAGATAGTGGATTCGTCCGAGATGGGAACCATTTTTCATAAATTGGATTGGCTGAAGGCAGCGGAAAAGCATACAAAAAGCACATTTTATCCTTTAATCGGTTATGAGGGGCAAGAAGTCATTTGTCTATTTCCAGTTTTCTATAAAAAAAGAGCATTCATTAAAATGGCCTTTTCGCCACCTCCCAAGAGCGCAATTCCATACATGGGTCCGGTGTTCAGATACCTTAGCAACAGACAGACGAGTATCGAGAAGCTGCACGAAAACTTCGTAAATGAAGCGATGCGTTTCATAACGAAGGAATTGTGCTCTGATTATATTATGATAAAGACGCAGAGAAATCTGCTGGATATCCGATCTTTTCTCTGGGAGGGACTCGAAGCCCATCCTAACTATACATATATTGTCCCAATCCAAAGAAGTACAACGTCTTTATTCGAATGCTTAAGCAACGAAATGAGAATCCATATTAGAAAAGCGGAGAAGGAAAAGCTTCTCGAAGTCAGAGAAGGAGATGTCAATGATTTCAAGGCTCTAATCAGGATGACTATGGACAGGTATCAAGAACAGGGCAAAACTTTTGGACCTACGAGTGAATACCTGCTAAGGATTTATGAATCCTTCCCGGATAATATCGATGTGGTTGGCCTGATTCATGATGGCCAGATCATCGGCGGTCTCATTTTGCTCAAGTATGGTGGTATTGTGGCTCACTGGCTTGCCGGCATTACACCTGAAAAAAGAGTCAGAGGTGCAAATGAATTATTACATTGGTGGGCAATAAAAAAATATAAGGAAAAAGGCTACAAATATTATGAATTAATGGGAGCCAACACAAAGCATTTGTGTAGCTTTAAAGCAAAATTTAATCCAAACGTTAATGTTTACTTTAGGCTGACCCGGAGAGATCATAAGAGTAGAATTGCAGAGTCTATCTATAACAGGCTTACGAGGCAGTAAAAATAAGATCTGAAAAACAAGCCAAAGACGGATTTCGGAAATGATTCGATGCCGATAAAAACAAAAGAATCACATGCCAGGGAAAGTCACAACAAAAGAAGTCTGGACCGTGAGATTATTGAAAACTCAATCGTATCCCTTCTCAGCTTTGTAAAAACCAATGGTTGGGAGGGATATGATCCATACGATGGATTAAACAGTGAATTGACTTCCTATATTTCCGGCCAGAGCAAATGGATCAGGATCTTCTTTATACAATTCAACAAGAATTTTCCGATAAACCTCAGAAGAGTTCTCGGGATAAAAAAGGGAATTCATATTAAAGGTATGGGATTGTTTGCTTCGGCATTCCTAAAACTTTTTAGGTTAACCGGAGATGTGAATTTTTTATACGAATCTACTTGTTGTCTGGATTTCTTAAAGAATCAATCTCTTAAAGGCCGTTATCCGGATCACTGTTGGGGTGATTACTTTGAGTACCAATCAGCCAAAGGTACTCTTACGAGCAATACGATAAACATACCGGATATTATAAATACAGTTGTATGTGCATCAGCTTTTTTAGAACATTACAAGATAACGGGAAACGAAGAATCATTAGTAATAGCTGACAGCAGTAGGAATTTTATCATCGATGCCCTTTATGTTAACTGCAACGGGAAAGCGTTTTTCAAATACACACCTGCGAGCGAGCCAAATGTAATCACCTATAATGCTTCCACTCACGGAGTTAGTTTGTTGTCAAATGTCAATACCTATATCGAGGATGAAAAAAGCTCAGAGATTACCCAAAAAGTAATGGATCATGTTATTTCAAAGCAAAATCCCAACGGAGCTTGGTACTACGGCCAAGTTAAAGGGAGGGAATTGATGCAAATAGACTTCCATCAGGGTTTCATTTTGGACGATTTATATGATTTCATAAGATATACCAAATCATCGGGCGACCGATACATGAAGGCCCTTCTGAAAGGAACAGAATTCTATAGAAATGAACAGTTTCTACCTGATGGCAGGGCAAAATGGCGTTGGCCAAGACAATACCCCATCGATATTCACAATCAGGCACAGGGAATAATAACTTTCAGCAGATTAAGTGAAATAGAATCCGAGTATCTTGATTTTGCGAAGAAGATTGCTTTCTGGACAATCAAAAGCATGCAAGGCGGACACGGGGGATTTTACTATCAAAAGTGGCGTTATTTTACAAATAAGATTACCTACATGAGGTGGGGACAGGCATGGATGATGCTTGCATTGAGTTGTCTGTTAGAAAAGTGCTAGAATTCTTCATTATTATAATAGCAAAACTGAATCCTTTATTGAAAATCAGCACATGAAGATTGTTAGTGTTATCGGGGCGAGACCTCAATTTATCAAAGCAGCTGCAGTAAGTCGTGCAATAATCGAACACAGCAAGGACTACCCTGACTGGGCGATCAATGAAATCATCGTGCATACGGGCCAGCACTATGATACGAATATGTCCCAGCTTTTTTTCGACGAACTCGATATTCCACGGCCGGATTATAACCTTGGTATCAACAGCTGTTTTCACGGAGAACAAACTGGCAGGATGCTTCATAAAATTGAGAGCGTTCTCATTAAAGAAGACCCCGATTGTTGCTTAGTATATGGTGACACCAATTCTACATTGGCGGGTGCCCTAGCAGCGACTAAGCTCCGTATTCGTATCGCACATGTTGAGGCTGGCTTGCGGTCTTTTAATCGCAAAATGCCCGAGGAGATCAATCGCGTAATGACGGACCATATCTCGGATCTGTTGTTTTGCCCGACGGAGACGTCTGTTGCTAATTTATCGAATGAGGGGATTTCGGCAGGTGTTTATTTAATCGGCGACGTTATGTTTGATTGTATGCGCCTTTACAATAAAAAGGCCAAATCCATCGAGCAAAAAGCATTGAAAAGAATAGATATTCGGCCAAATGCATATTATTTAGCAACAGTGCACCGCTCTGAAAATACCGATGACAGTGAGCGGCTCAATCATATTTTTCAAGCATTTGAAGAAATATCCACTGAAGACTGCCCCGTAGTGCTGCCATTGCACCCACGAACAGTGAAATATGCCCGGAAATATGGTCTCAAACTCACTAACAGCGTCAGAGCTATCCAGCCTGTATCCTACCTTGAAATGGTAGCACTCGAAACGAATGCTCGGCTAATACTGACAGACTCTGGCGGTGTTCAGAAAGAGGCATATTGGCTGAACATACCGTGTATAACACTTCGAGATGAAACAGAATGGACCGAGACGATCGAGTCAGGCTGGAACGTTCTGGCTGGGGCGGACAGATATCGCATCATAGACGCTGTCCGGAATTTTTATAACCGCCGGAGTGAAAATCCAAAATCAGTCTATTGTAACGACAACGCGGCCAAAGAAATCTGTAAAGTCCTTCAAGAAGCAGTATCTCATTATGTACAGACTTAAGATCGAGAGAACCAATAGCTTTGCTAAGAAGATTTGTATGGTAGCTTATACTAATTATCTTCATGATGCCAGAGTGAGCAGGGAAGCACGATCACTTGTCAAGAATGGTTACGAGGTCGATTGTTTTTGTCTCAGAAGCAAGGGACAATTGAGGTATGAGAACATCAACGGCGTCAACCTTTACCTTTTGCCGTTGTCGAAGTATCGAGGTTCCAAAAGGATTATTTATTTGCTGGAATACCTTTGGTTTTTTGTGTTGTCATTCTTAGCGGTTACTGTATTTTACATTAAACGACGATATCACATTATCCAATACCATACTCTTCCCGATTTTATTATTTTTTCAGGTTTCATTCCCAAGCTGTTCGGCGCTAAACTTATTCTGGACATGCACGAGATTACGCCGGAGTTCTATATATCAAAGTTTGGCTTTGGAACGTCTCACCCTCTTGTTAAGATTTTGATGCTTCTCGAAAGAATAAGCGTTAACTTTGCCCACGCTGTCATTGTGATTAATGATCCGATCAAACATCTGCTGCTCGAAAGGTGCAAATCCAAGCCAAATATGACTGTTGTTATGAACACTGCCGACGAAAGTGTTTTCGTTTCGAACTGTCGTATGCATTCCGATGGAAACAACGGCTTTGTTGCTATGTACCATGGTACGCTCACCGATTTGTATGGCGTAGATGTAGCCATTCGAGCAATGGCTAAATTGAAAGATGATATACCAGACTTGCAATTTCGAATCTTTGGTACCGAAACAGAAACAATTAATTTGAAAGAGTTAGCCGATAAGTTGGGTATCTCAGAGAATGTCGCTTTTATGGGGCGAGTGAAAATGGAAGAAATCCCTAGGTACATCGATGAGGCCGACATAGGAATTGTTCCAATAGTTAAAGATAAATATATTGATCTGTCTTTTTCAAATAAGTTGGCAGAATATGTCAGCATGAAAATACCTGTCATAGCGACAAGGCTGTGTTCCACGTTAGAGTATTTTACGGATGATGCTATCTCTTATTTTGAATCTCGAGATGCAAATGCCATGGCATCTAAGATCCTTGAACTTTATACGCAACCACATAAGCGACTTTTACAGGCTGAAAGAGCCTTCCAGCAGTATCAAGCAATACGGTGGCCAGTTATGGAAAAACGCTATATCGGATTAATAGAATCACTCGCCAACTCAAATGTTAAACGTCACATTAAATAAGCAGAATAATGGATCAAAACCATAAACAATTTGCCCTAATCGGTGCCGGTGGCTATATTGCCCCTCGCCACATGAGAGCCATCAGAGACACGGGTAGTGTTTTAGCCGCCTGCTTGGATAAAAATGATTCCGTTGGAGTTATTGACACATATTTTCCTAATGCTGACTTCTTTACGGAATTCGAGCGCTTTGACAGGCACATCGAAAAGTTGCGGAGGGAAAATGGCCAGAAGATTGACTATGTTTCGATATGCTCTCCAAATTATCTGCATGATGCACATGTGCGTTTCGCACTGAGAATTGATGCTGATACAATTTGCGAAAAGCCTTTGGTTCTCAATCCCTGGAATATCGATGCCCTATCGGAAATTGCCGAAGAAACTGGGAGAAATGTTTTTGCTATTCTGCAACTCAGACTACATCCCGCTATTGTAGAACTTAAGAAGAAATTTGAAGAATCTCATAAAGACAAAAAGTATGATATCGATTTAGCTTACATCGCTCCACGTGGCCGCTGGTATATGATTTCATGGAAAGGCGATGTGGCTAAATCGGGGGGTGTTGCAACGAATATCGGAATCCACTTCTTCGATATGTTGCAGTGGATATTTGGTAAAGTCAAGTACAGCATTGTTCATATGAGCGAGCAGAATAAGGCCGCCGGATTCCTGGAATTGGAAAAGGCACATGTGCGATGGTTTTTATCATTAGACAGAAATGACTTGCCAATAAAACGAATAGAAACCAATCCCAAGCCATATCGGTCCATAACGATAGATGGTCAAGAGATGGAGTTCTCCGACGGTTTTGAGGATCTTCATACAAAAAGCTATCAAAATATACTCGGTGGGTATGGATTCACAATGAAGGATGCATTGCCTGCGATTGAAATCGTTTCAACGATCCGACATGTGCAGCCAATAGGTTTGAAAGGGGATTATCACCCGTTATTAAAACAAAGCAGGAGATGAAATACAGAAGGATGTCTAAACAGGAAAAAGATAAAACAGGAACAATGGGATATTTTGCACATGAATCGGTCTATATTGATCAACCTTGCGAAATTGGTGAAGGAACCAGGATATGGCACTTCTGTCATATTATGAAAGATTCGAAAATTGGCAAATATTGTGTGCTTGGTCAGAATGTGAATATCGGTAGTGGCGTGGTTATCGGTGACAACGTCAAGATTCAAAATAACGTCTCGGTCTATACAGGATGCATAATCGAAGATGATGTTTTTCTTGGCCCGTCTTGTGTTTTAACAAACATAACCAATCCTCGTTCTCAAATCGTTCGACACGATTTATTTGAAAAGACTGTTATAAAACGTGGGGCAACGATTGGAGCTAATGCTACGATTGTATGCGGTACCGAATTAGGGCGTTACTGTTTTGTGGCCGCAGGCGCGGTCGTAGTGAGGAATGTACCCGATTATGCTTTGATGCAAGGTGTTCCCGCAGAGCAAGTTGGCTGGATGAGTCGGCATGGCCATCCTTTGAAAAAAGAAAAATCAAATGAGATTATGACATGCTGCGAAAGCGGTTTTCGATACAGCGAGATTAGTCCTGGTCTTCTAAAATGTATTGATTTGGATGAAGAAATCCCGCTACCTGAGGATATGATGACAGGTAAGGTTATGTACGATGATTTGAAAGCCAGGTAATTACGTATTCGAAAAGTAGGAACTTACTATGCATGTACCATTGTTAGATTTGAAAGCACAATATTCATCCATAAAAGACGAAGTTTTGGCCGCTGTCTCAGAAGTTCTTGAAACTCAGATTTGTATAGGTGGTCCTAAAGTAGCCGAACTGGAGGGAAAAATCGCCACAGCAAGCAATTGCAAATACGCAGTTGGTGTTTCTAGCGGTTCAGATGCTATCTTGAACAGCTTGATGAGTCTGGATATTGGTAATGCCGATGAGGTTATTACGACTCCATTTACTTTCTTTGCAACTGTTGGCTGTATATCCCGTGTAGGCGCCAAACCAGTTTTTGTGGATATTGATCCTGAGACATATAACATCGATCCCGGTCTTATTGAGCAAGCCGTCACTAAGAGAACTAGGGCCATAATCCCGGTTCATCTCTTCGGCCAGATGGCCGATATGGACACAATTATGGAGATTGCAGAAAAACATAATCTTACTGTTATAGAAGATGCGGCCCAGTCAATTACAAGTACTTATAAAGGAAGAAAAGCAGGCAGTATTGGGATTGTTGGTTGTTTCAGTTTCTTTCCCAGTAAAAATCTTGGTGGCGCAGGTGATGGCGGTATGATTATTACCAACAACAAGCAACTGTACGGCCGTCTCAAAGCAATGCGAAATCACGGATCGAATCCCAAGTACTATCATCGATTCGTAGGTGGTAACTTCCGGCTCGATGCTATTCAGGCGGCGGTTCTTTTAGTCAAGCTATCTTATTTGGATAGCTGGTCCGAAGCCCGTCGACAAAACGCCGCCTTCTATAACGAAAAGTTCGCTGATACCATTGTAAAAACACCTTATATAAATCCCAACTGTGTAAGCATATATAATCAGTATGTGATTCGGATTCCTAATCGAGACGAAGTGATGGCTTTGCTAAAAGACGAAAATATTGGTTGTGATATCTATTATCCGTGCCCAATGCACTTGCAGGAATGTTTCAAAAACTTAGGCTACCAGCAAGGCGATTTTCCTGAGGCAGAGAAAGCATCGAAGGAAGTGTTGGCAATTCCAATTTATCCAGAACTAACGAGTGACATGCAGAATTATGTGGCTGAAAAGATCATATCATTTGTAGGACAGCCTGATATCAGTATCTTTAAAAGTTTGGTTTGATTGGTTGAATATAATGCGAAAAATAGCGCCAGATGTAAAAATAGGTAAGAATGTAAAAATATACGATTTTACGAACCTTTATGGGTGTGAAATCGGCGATGAGACTAAGATCAGTACATTTGTTGAAATTCAAAAAGGTTCAAAAATAGGCAAGAACTGCAAGATATCCAGTCATACGTTTATCTGCGAAGGTGTGACAATCGAAGATCGTGTTTTTGTCGGACATAACGTCACGTTTATTAACGATCTCTTTCCCCGTGCAACCGACTTGCAGGGAAAACTGCAAACAGAAAAGGATTGGGTGTGTTTGCCTACTTGTGTTAAACAGGGAGCATCAATCGGATCAAGCGCCACTATTTTGTGTGGAATTACCATTGGTGAAAATGCAATGGTTGGAGCAGGAAGCGTCGTAACCAAGAGCGTGCCTGCGAACACTATAGTTGCCGGCAATCCTGCGAAAATTTTGAAGAAAATCAGCGAAAAGAAAGGGCCAGAATAATGAAAGTTCCGTTTCTCGATCTTAAAACTCAGTATGAATCTATCCGGTATGAGATTACCGTTGCTTTACAACATGTGCTGGATACTACCGCATTTGCAGGTGGACCGTTTGTTGAAGAGTTTGAAAAGGATTTTGCTTCATTCTGCGAATGTGAGTTCGCAATAGGCGTTGGCAGTGGAACGGCGGCGCTTTGGATGGTTCTTTCCGGCCTGGGAATAGGTCAGGGAGATGAGGTTATAACCGCCCCCAATACCTTCATCGCCACCGCTGAGGCCATTAGCTTCAGCGGGGCAAAACCTGTATTTGTAGATATCGACGAGCAAACGTACACTATTGATCCCGAAAAACTTGAAGCCGCTATTACTCCCAGAACCAAAGCGATTATCCCCGTTCACCTGTACGGTCAGACGGCCAGTATGGATCCAATTTTACAAATTGCAAAGGCTAATAGTTTATTTGTTATTGAAGATGCCTGTCAGGCCCACGGGGCAGAATATAAAGGTCAACTCGCCGGTTCTATGGGGGATGCCGGCTGTTTTAGTTTCTATCCTGGTAAGAACCTGGGAGCATACGGAGAAGCCGGCGCTATCACAACAAATAATCCCGAACTGGCAAAAAAGATGCGAATGTTCCGTGATCATGGTCAAGTCAAGAAATATTATCACTCTATTATGGGCTGGAATGCCCGTATGGATGGATTCCAGGGGGCCGTACTGAGAGTCAAGCTGAAATACCTTTCTGTATGGAACGAGGCACGAAGAAGAAACGCTCAACTTTACAATGAGCTTTTGTCAAATGTAAATAACGTAATTACACCCTTGGAAGCCGATTACACTAAACACACTTATCATGTCTACGCAATCCGAACTCGAAATCGCGATTCATTAATTAGCACTCTGGCAGAAAATGATATTCATTGTGGGATTCACTATCCGATACCTGTGCACCTCCAGCAAGCATACCAGTATTTAGGTAATGGAGCAGGTAGTTTTCCAGTAGCTGAACAATGTGCTAAAGAATTAGTTTCCTTGCCTATGTTTCCTGAGCTGAGCAAAGAGCAGATTCAATATACGGTACAAGAAATAAAACAATTTATTAACCAACAACCTGTGAAAGAAGAGCAATGCACGGAAAGATTAATATTACTGAGTACCTTAGGTTCGTCTTCAGGTCAAAAGGCTTCCTAGGCTTTTTTCTCCGTATAGGAATGCTCGTTCGGCGATTTGACCTTTCAGGGAATAAGATGAAACGAGCGGTGTCGGAAATACAGCAATTCGGCAAGAAATATAACTATCAGCCGACATTAATCATTCCATCCATTGTTCTGAAAAGGTATAAAAACTTTTTCAAACTTTTCGCTAATAACGGCCTTGAATTCAGCGCTCATGGTTATGTACACAGAGATTTGAAAACTTTAAGTTTGCGTGAACAGATTGTTCAAATTGGAATGGCCAAGGAAATCTTCAACGGCCTTAGTGTGCCGGTCTATGGTTTTCGCTCACCTTATCTTAGCCGGAATCGTTTCACGACAGAAGCCATACAAGAAAATGGTTTTTTGTGGGAGAGCAACGAGACGTTAATATGGAAAGATTATCTTATTTCTCAAGAACTCAAATTACGCAACCTTATGCGAGATGCCATCCGTTTTCTTTATAATCCATTTGATGCACAGCAGAACGTTGTAATTCCTCGACTACTGGGAGAAGTGGTCGGTATCCCTGTAACACTCCCAGATGACGAAATGCTGATAGACAGATTCGGGATAGTCGATTCAAACACCATAGAGAGCATCTGGGCTGCGATACTCGAGAAGACCAGAGAGCGAGGAGATATATTTGTTTTGCAGCTTCACCCGGAGAGATTAGAGATTTGCAAAGAAGCAATGAAAGGTCTGCTTGAGAGAGCCTCACGACCGGAAAACGGAATCTGGATGACCGGTATGAAAGAAGTAGCAGAATGGTGGAAAGAAAAAAGTCAATTTGAAGTTGCCTTTGAGAACGTACCCCAGAGGGGATATTGGATTAAATGCAAATGTACTGATCGAGCCGTCGTGTTATGTAGAAATCATTACAGTAAATCATCGCAAAGATTTCCCTATCGGGATTACTATACCGTCATGCAAAGAGAATTTTTTGTAGCCTCAGGAGATTTGAAACCTTGCATTGGCATCTATCCACGTTATTCAAATAAGCTGCTCGATTTCTTGAGGGATGAAGGATTCGCTTTTGAAGTGTCGCCGGAAGGTTCAAAATATTCTTTGTATTTAGATGGATATGAGATTTTTGATCGAAAAGACGAGCGGAACCTGTTGAATATGATTGAACAAACTAAGAATCCGATTATAAGATATTGGCGGTGGCCTAAGGGAAAAAGAAGTGCTTTTGTAACCAGCCATGATTTGGATTGCCTGACCCTTACCGATTTTCTGCTCAGGTCGATTGGGAAATAGAAGTTATCAATAAGAATCATGTTGTGGAGAGTTTACAAGAGACTGCTGAAATTACTCGCCAAACAGATGCCTGGCTATATTATCAGGCGTCAGTTATTGCGAATGGCCGGATACACTATCGGTAAGAATGTCTACATTGGTGAAGATCTAATAATAATTGATGAACTAAATGACAAAGATAGGGTGAGGATAGGCAACAGAGTTGCTATTGCTGAAAGGGTAACACTGATAGTATCATCAAATCCAAACTTTTCACGGATTCGTCCTTTCATAAAGAGCATACATGGGCGGATCGAAATTAACAATGATGCCTGGCTCGGTACGGGAGCCATTATACTGCCGAATGTCACAATTGGCACGGGTGCAGTTGTTGGTGCCGGTTCTGTCGTTACGAAGGATGTCCCTGATTATACCGTTGTCGGCGGTGTGCCAGCTAAGTTGATAAAAAAGATTGATATCTCAGACCAAAATACAAAGACCGATGTGAAACAAGTTCTAAACGTTGTTGGAATTTAATTAACGGAATCCAAATGCAGGAAAAAGTTGGTGCCATAATAACAGGTGGGGATTTTCAGGCACTCGGTGTCCTGAGGACACTTGCACGGAAAAATATCCCCATAATCATGTTGGATAGCGATTATTGCATTGGCAAGTATTCAAAGTTCAAGAAGAAATTTTTCAAGTCCCCTCATCCTTCCGATAATCAATCATATGTCAATTTTTTATTAGAACTGGCAAAAAGAGAAAATATCCATAAGGAAAGATGGGTCATTTTTCCAAACAGTGATGAGATAGTCTATATCTTGTCCAAATATAAACAGGTACTGGAAGAATTTTATCGAGTTCCCACGCCCGGCTGGGACATCATTCAAAATGTTCATATTAAAAAAAATACCTACCAGCTTGCGGGAAAAAATGCAATCCCCATTCCAGCAACTTATTATCCCGAAAGTTTGGATGAATTAATTGAACTGAAGTTAAATTATCCGGCGGTAATCAAGCCCTCAATCAGAGATAACTTTTATAGCAAAGTTAAAATCAAGGCTTTTCGAATTAATCATAAAGAAGAACTTATAAAAACTTATACGTATGTATGTTCGATAATTGAACCTTCCGAAGTGCTCGTTCAGGAGTTAATACCAGGTGGTCCAAATCATCTTTATTCTGTATGCCCATTTTTTAAAAATGGAAAAATCATTACCGGCATAATGGCCCGAAGGGCTCGCCAACACCCTATGGATTTTGGCCATGCCTCCACCTTCGCCGAGCTTGTTGACATACCGGAAGTCAAAAAAATTGCAGAGAAGTTTTTAAACTTGATCGATTACTATGGATTTGCTGAGGTTGAGTTCATGCAAGATACCCGCGATGGCAGTTATAAACTAATTGAAGTTAATCCCCGTGTTTGGGGCTGGCATACCATTGCTATTGCTTCAGGTGTTGATCTTCCTTATCTTCTCTACCAAGATATGATTGGGGAAGAAATGGATGTAAGACTACCCACAGATCATCTGAAATGGGTTCGGTTAATAACAGATGTTCCGACGGTTCTATCTGAGATTATAAAAGGTCGTCTGAAAGTTAGAGATTACCTAAAATCAATGAAAGGGAAGAAGGAATTCGCTGTATTTGCTCTTAATGACCCTCTTCCATTTTTCGCTGAAGTAGCTATGATTCCATATCTCTGGGTAAAAAGAGGTTTTTAGCTATGACTATGTGGTTTTTCATTTCCAGCATTGTTTTGTCTTTTTTTACTCTAATCCCTCTAAGCATAAAATGGGAACTCGACCGAAGATTAACTATACCTACTGCTCTGTTTATTGGTGTAATAAGCGGAAGCATTGTCTATGGAATTTCCACATTATGGATTATTCCATTCTATATGATCATAATCATAGAATTCTTATTAATAGGTGTAATATCGATATTTATGTTGCTCTGGAGATTTTTTCGGGATCCGGAAAGATTGCCCCCCAAAGATAAAAATTGCATCTTATCTCCAGCCGACGGACAAATCAAATATATTAAAAAGATAGAAAAGGGTGAAATACCCTTTTCAGAGAAAAAAGGCAGAACATTTTTTTTGTATGATTTTGTACAAGCTGATGTTCTTCCTCAGGGGGGACATTTAATTGGAATTGCCATGAATTATCTGGATGTTCACGTAAATCGTGCCCCGATAAGTGGAAGAGTCAGTCTTTTAAAACATATCAGAGGTAGTTTCCTTTCTCTAAAGAAAAAGGAGGCGGTTGTTCAAAATGAAAGAAACTTAATTGTAATTGAAAATAAGCATTTAAAGCTGGGTATCGTTCAAATTGCATCTCGTTTAGTTCGAAAGATTGTTCCTTATATTAAAGAGGGTCAGGAAATTCAAAAAGGAACACGAATTGGGATAATTCGTTTTGGTTCCCAGGTTGATTTGATTCTTTCCGATCTACCTTCAATCTGCATAAAAGTGAATCCTGGAGAAAAAGTTAAAGCAGGCTTATCAATCATTGCCACTCTTGATGAGTTGAATAAGACATAACAATTGTAGTCATGAATCCAATTCATGCGTATTCAACACTGCATAGAGGTAATTTAGAATATCGATAAACGTTAGGAATTTTTTCATGCGATTTCAGAAAGTATTGCTGGTAAGTCCTCCCTCGTCAAGCCGTTACGGCGGTTTAAGAGTTCCCGCAGGAGTTGGATGTATTGCTCAGGCATTATACGATAACTCCATCGAGTACGAATATGTTGATATGAGAATTGGATATACTTGGCGGTACCTGCGGAGAAAAGCACTTGCCTTCCAGCCGGACTTGATAGGTTTCAGTATGATTACTGTGGGCTATAAAACTTCTTACAAAATTATCTCTGATTTGAAACAGTTGTTGCCTGACTCTAAAATTGTCGTAGGAGGACACCACGTAACCATTTTGAAAGAGAAAGTACTCGAAGAGTGCAGTGATATTGATTTTGGCGTAGTTGCCGATGGAGAAAGGACAATAGTCGAACTTTGTAAAAATGAATTACAATATGTAGATATAAAAGGTTTGATCTATAGAAAAGAGCGACAGATTGTTTTCAATGGTGAGAGACTGCCGGTACTAGATCTTGATGAATACGCCTTTCCTCGATATGAGAATTTTAATATGAAAGATTACTCCAAACAAATCCCCATCCAATCCAGCCGGGGCTGCGTTTATCAGTGCACATTCTGTCCTAATAAATTGATCGGCAGAAAGTTCAGGGCAAAAAGCGCTATTAGATTTGTCGATGAAATTGAGTATTGGTATGCAAAAGGCATCAGGCAGTTCGCAATTGATGATGATAATTTTACTATAAATAAAAAGAGAGTCTATGATATTTGTGATGAAATTGAAAAACGTAATCTCAAGAACATGTTTATACGATGTTCGAACGGAATCAGGGCCGACCGAGTCGATTATGAATTGCTTAAGAGAATGAAGGATATTGGTGTTCGAGAAGTTGGATTTGGCGTCGATGGTGGAAACAATAAAGTCTTGGGATATTTGAAAAAGGGTGAAAAAATTGAAACTATTGAACGCGCGATAAAGGATGCATGCGAGTTAGGATTTGACGTAAAGATCTTTATCATCGTGGGAACGCCTCATGAAACAAAGTCTGATATAGAAGATAGTATCAGGCTGGCTAAAAAATATCCGATTGCACGAGTAAATTTCAATAATGCCATTCCTTATCCGGGTACAGAGATGTTTGATTATATAAGAAAACACAACCTGTTCATTATTCCTCCGGAAGAGTATCTTAATTCTATAGCGGAGGATAAAGGTATTCCCGTTTTTGAAACAGCTGAGCTGCTGAGAGAAGAACGAGTAGAGATATTAAAAAAATGTCACAAAGTTGAAAAAGAAGTAATGAAAAACACGGCATTGAGAATGTATGGACATTATCCTATTGTTGGGCATTTAATAAAATACTTTTTCAACGCGAATGTTTTTGAGACATTGTTTTTCAAGAATTTGATTCTTCGCAAAATCTTTGAGGATATACGATACCGCAAACTAATAAGAATATAATAGAATCTTAATTTTATACAGTAAAGAAGTATTGCTATCTTATAACATATTCTGATGGTTGTTGTAAAGTTTACTCAAATACAGTGGTCAGTAACGGCGAACAGCATATAATGACGTATTCCAAGCTCGGTTCGGCCGGATATATATAAGTTGATGGTTTCTTGAACACACATCTAACAGCAGTTTTAGAGCGACCAATGTATGGTCAATAGCTCAGAAGCTAGATATTGTTGGTCCGAGGGATTTGATCATTGGGATTGTGGATGGAGTCCGCATCTAAGATATGGCTTTAACACATGAATAGGTCGTGAAACTTATTATTAATATATCAGACATGACGAATTAAGAGGAGGTTACTATGTCAGCCTATATAATAGCTGGTAAACGGATTCCAACCGGTCGATTTAATGGTTCTCTTGAATCGCTTTCCCTGGTTGAATTAGGTTCGATAGTAATTAAAGAGCTGATTGATAGTTCGTCGATTGATGTAAACTCTCTCGATGAGGTAATTATGGGCAATGTGATCCAGGCTGGACTTGGACAGAATCCTGCGCGACAGAGCGCTATTAAAGCCGGACTCCCCCATAATGTTCCTGCCTTTACTGTCAATAAAGTTTGCGGATCGGGATTAAAATCAGTAGAATTAGCAGCTCAAGCGGTTGCATGCGGTACAGCAAATGTGATTATTGCTGGCGGTATGGAACATATGACAAGTGCTCCATATCTGATAAAGCAGGGTAGGTGGGGACTGCGTTTGGGACACGGCGAGTTGATAGATTCCATGATCTGCGATGGATTGTGGGATAGTTTTTATGACTGCCATATGGGAATGACTGCAGAAAACATCGCTGAAAAATATAAGATTTCTCGAAAAGAGCAGGATGAGTTTGCGGCTCTTTCACAGCAAAAGGCCGAGAAAACAATAAAGGAAGGTAAGCTGAAAAACGAGATAGTTCCCGTGAAGATTAAACAGAGAAAGGGAGAAGATATTATTTTTGATATGGATGAACATCCGCGACCAGGCACAACTGTGGAATCGCTTTCAAGATTGGAACCTGTGTTCAAAAAAGATGGTACAGTCACAGCCGGTAACGCTTCCGGCATAAACGATGGTGCGGGTGCAGTTGTTGTCGTATCAGAAGATAAAATTGATGAAATGGAACCTGACTGGGCATTTAGAATTATTTCATCACATTCGGTCGGACTTGATCCGGCATATATGGGTTTAGGGCCCATAGATGCCTCACGAGGCGCGCTTAAGAAAGCGAAATGCTCTATTAGTGATCTTGATTTAATTGAGGTTAACGAAGCCTTTGCTGCTCAGTCGATACAAGTACACCGTGAAATGAAATGGGATCTGAATAAGGTAAACGTGCTTGGAGGTGCAATTGCATTCGGCCATCCTATAGGCGCCAGTGGGACGCGAATTCTTATAACTCTTTTGTACGAGATGATAAGGAGAAAAGTATCACTTGGCCTTGCGTCACTTTGTATCGGTGGAGGGCAGGGAATTGCGATGATTGTTGAAAGGACAAAGTAAATGCTATTAAGTTGCAAATCTACTCCGTACTGCTCCTGGTACAAAACTAAATTGAAAACTCTTAGAGAGCTTCACTCAAGGTTCGGTACGGCCAGAACACTTCGATATGTGGCCTTTCGATTAATTAATAGATTCTTATATTTTGACTGCCTGCATATTATCGCTCTTGAGCGAGATAATGTAAAGCTCCTTGATACTGATAAGACGAACAGATTGAGTACTAAAATCGCAACATTACATGATCTCAAAGAAATGGAAAGACAAGGATGTTGGCACATTCACCAAACAAAATTCGAATATTTTAACCAGGGCGATACCTGTTTGCTAAGCTATGTTGATAATGAACTGGCTGGCTATACATGGGCACACACAAATGGTTGCCCTGAACTTGTTCCCGGCCTAAGATTGAGTGTCCCTAATAAGTATTTATACAATTTTGCCGGATTTACCCATCCTAATTATCGTGGATATGGCTTACAAGCCTTTCGACACAATGCGCTGCTTAACCACCATCGCTGGAGAGACAAAAAGGGATTATTAGGTTTTGTAGTCCATACAAATTACAGCTCAATGAGAGGACAAGACAAAAGTGGCTATAAGATAAAAGGAAATATTTGGCTGATAGGGTGTAAGTCTTACTTTCACGCTTTTATAGGAAAAAATCTTAGGATCATGGGGATTAAACGCATTAGTAGAAATCACAAATCCAATTATCATTTTCTAACCCACAGCAGCGATTGCAATTCGCATTATCTTTAATATCAATAAAGAAGTATTAGCTGGGTGTCCGTCTTGTATGGTTCTGGCTGGAGAGGTAAAGTTATAAGCTTTGAAAACAAGCATCTGAATCTAGTGTGCATATCTATTGTGGCAATGACTCATTTTAACATGACCTAGTGACTTTGTTTAACACTCTGTAGGCCCAACATATTTTATTAGCATATACATCTCTAAATTAACAATGATCAAGGAAGTAAACCCCGCCTTGTCATATAGGTGATATCATGGATGGTAGGTGTATGAGCTTAAAGTTCCCCTTACGCCGCTCCCGGTGAATTTGATGTCTTTTTACCGGGAGCGATAACAACACATTCTGTAAATATACATATTGAATATAAGGATACCGGAGGTTTAACCTCTGCCGAAAAGTAGAGAGAAATGAGGAAAGACATGAAAATACAAAATACAAGGATGATTTTATTGCTGGTCGTACTGATGATCACAATCTTTTTCATATCAGTACCATCTTATTCACAGACGTTCTGGCACGGTGACGACATCGCTGATGCCGGGATGGACCTTTATAATCCTGACCGTGTGGATCGTGACGGTAATCCTGATCCTATAGATCGGAGGGGGGAGATGGAGGCTATCCACAACGCAATAGTGACAGGTATGACCGATCTGGCGAGCACACCCACTGGTTTCCCAACTGGTGACAATGTCAACGATGAACATCGCGGTCTCAGAATCTACGAGCCTAAAGAGGCTTGGAACGGCTACACCCTGTTAAACTGCTTCACGCCTACGGGTACGGATCCGAATGGCAACAACGTTCTGGTCGACATGGAAGGTAATATCGTCAACGCATGGATGATCCCGGGACAGGCATATTTTTCAGCTGCCAAGGCGTTGCCGGGAGGACATATAGTCGCCAGTTGGGTTTATCCGGACGCCGAAGGGGGTGGCAAGTTGACGCAACTGAACTGGGATGGAGAGATCGTAAAGCAGTGGGAAACGAACAGCCACCATGACCATGAGTGGGAAGGCAGCCCGTGCGGCTACTTTACCCCTGGGGCCGAGCCGGTGGTAGAAGGCGGAAAGGTGTTGGTCCTTGAGAGCACTCGCCCGGATCCCAACCTGACAAAGCAAATCTCCATAAAGTTTATTAAGGACGATAGGATCCGGGAGCTGGATTGGGATGGAAATGTACTATTCGAGTGGTATGCTTGGGAGAACTTCGAACAATTCGGTTTGGATGAGTGGGCAAAAGCAGGCCTCGACCTGGGGCGTAACTACGAAGGTCCTGATTTCATGGCGGATATGTTGCCTGAGGACTGGTCACACGGCAACGCCGTTGCCTGGTGTGGGCAAAACAAATGGTATGACCAAGGTGATCTACGTTTTCACCCCGATAACATAATCGCCGACTTTCGCTCGCTTAACATCACAATCATCATCGCCCGGCACGACCACCCTGAAGGCGAGTGGGTCTCAGGCGATGTCATCTGGCAGCTCGGTCCGGACTACTCGACGGCCGGAGATAATTACATGGTGGGTCAGATTATCGGCCAGCACCAGGCGCACATGATCCCCAAATCCCTGCCCGGCGCGGGTAACATGTTGATCTTCGACAACGGCGGTGCTGCAGGTTATGGCGCGCTCGTTAAGGGCTTGAGAGATGCTGATGGTAATCCTCTTGGCTTCTGGCCCAATAAATTCCGGATGTTTAGTCGCGTGCTCGAGATCAATCCGGTGACTAAGCAGGTCGTCTGGGAATTCAAACAACCGAGACTCTCCGAAGATCTCAACGGGGACGGCAAAATCCTTGGCAACGAGAAGCTATTCTTTAGCAACCTTATGTCGGGGATGCAGCGCCTTCCGAACGGGAACACTCTCATTTGTGAATCCGATCCTGGACGTGTCTTTGAGGTCACCAAGACAGGCAAGGTAGTCTGGGAATTCGCACCTCCCTGGATCAGAGCACAGGGAATGTTTGGCGGTGCCATCTACCGTGCTTACCGAGTTCCCGCCTCCTGGGTTCCTGAAAAGCTGCTTAATGAATAGAGTTTATGTTTTAACAAGGGGACATCCCGTATGCGCAGAAAAGCGACGGGATGCCCCGTATCACGTAGAATCGAACACTACGCGATGTGCAGAGATAATTATATCCGAGCATATCCACACAAACAAGGAGATATCAAAATGAAACTAACACTTAAAATCATTGTTGGGTTGCTCCTGGCAACTTTTCTGTGCTTGCCGGCTTATACGCAGGAATTCTGGTACGGCAACCCAATCGCTGAATTCCTGGATCCGAATACGGCAGACGCCTATCACGATTTTCTCGTGGATACCGTGATTCCGGAGGTTATCAATGCGGGAAGGATGGGTAACAACAATCCCGAGAACGATGAGGGAGTGACAATCTATGACCCTAATCGATGCTGGAACGGCTACACCCTGCTGAATTCTCAGGCGGGACATCAGCCGGACCCGAAGGGTCCCCTGTACTGGGCGATTCTGGTGGATATGGAGGGCAACCTTGTCAATGAATGGGCATTTACAAAAGTGCCGATCAAGATGATGCCCGGTGGTTACCTCTGGGGTATTGCCGGAAAAGCTTTCACGCTTATGGATTGGGATAGGAACATCGTTCGGGAACTCAATCTAAAACCCCACCATGACTTTCAGATCGAGGGTAATCCGGTTGGCTACTACGCCCCTGGTGCCGAATCGATGTTCGAAGGCGGCAAGATGCTGCTCTTGGAGCGTACCAATCCTGACCCAAACCTGACGGCGCATATCAGCGATTTCAAGCTGTTGGACGATGCATTGTCTGTAGTGGACGCCGACGGGAATGTACTTTGGCAGTGGTATGCGTGGGAACACTTCGAGCAGATGGGATTCGATGCAGCAGCCAAGGATGCCATCAGGACGGTCTGTGTCGCGGAGAAAAAACCCGACGAGACGGACTGGACCCATGGTAACGCTGCCGCCTGGCTCGGCCCCAACAAATGGTATGATCAGGGTGACCTGCGTTTCCATCCGGAAAACATAATCATCAGTCTCCGAACAATGAATATCACGGCCATTGTAGCCCGGTACGACCATCCGGAAAGTCAATGGCTCTCGGGCGACATCGTCTGGCGCATCGGGCCGGATTACTCGGCCGGTATGCCGGAGCACAAGATTGGCCAGATCATAGGCCAGCACCATTCCCATATGATTCCACAAGGTCTCCCCGGTGCCGGTAACGTCATGATTTTTGATAATGGCACAGATGCCGGCTATGGGGCTGTGGTACCTGGCCTGAAAAGAGGCACGTACCCCAATACACTGAGCGACTTCTCCAGAGTCGTGGAGTTCAATCCAATCACTATGGATCTTGTTTGGGAATACAAACAGCCACGCGCCACAACAGATGTTGACGGGGATGGAGACATCAAGGGCAACGAGCGGAAGTTATGCAGCGCCCGCGTGAGTGGAGCGCAACGCCTAGAGAACGGAAACACGCTAATTTGCGAGGGTAAAGAGGGACGCATTATTGAGGTTACACCTGAAGGAGAAATTGTCTGGGAATATATCTCTCCGTACACAGGTGGGGAGGCCGATGCTTGGTTGCTCGATAGGAGTGTTTACCGTGCCTATCGTGTTCCAGCCTCGTGGATTCCCGAGTAGGTCGGTAATTAGTATCGGATAATTCATAATGTGAAGGAGGGAGGCATCCCGGTCGTATTAACAACTGGAATGAGGCCTCCCCCGGAGGTATTGACCGGTATTGTGTGCTGGGTTTGCCTGACACGCCAGACTTGTTAAGAAGGGAAAGATTATGAAAAGTGTAATATTCCTCCTCAGTATTTTTCTCTTGATTGCATTAGGGGCTTCCGCCAATGGGGCCAAGCTTCCGGCTAATTTCCCGGCTATTACAACTCACATCTACGACAGCAATGCTATTGGTGAGGGTTATGTTTATCTCGCTGTCGCCGCCCAGGTCGAAGGCGTCGGATATTATCTGATGATCTTGGAAAATAATGGTACACCTGTATGGTACAAGGAATTGCCGGATGACTACGCGTACGATTTCAAGCTACAACCAAACGGTTTACCGGCGTATGCTCAATTGCTTAACCATCACTCATACGCTGGCGGTGGCGATGCCGTGCATATTGTGATGGACAAAGAATTCAACGACATCGAGAGTATCCAGATGGGAAACGGATACATCGCCGAATCCCATGATTTCCAATTGCTACCAAACGGTCATGTCTTACTGTTCGGCTACTATATGACCCAGGTGGACTTGAGCAAACTAGTTTTAGGTGGCTTTCCCAATGCTCTGGTCTCCGGATGCGTAGTCCAGGAGCTGGATGCTGACCGAAACATAGTCTTTCAGTGGCGCACATGGGATCACTACATCCCCGACCAGATGAGCTGGCAACGGGCGACAGGGCCCGAGGTCAGTCAGTTTCATCTGAACACCATAAATATGGACGTTGACGGGAATCTGTTCATTGCCACACCATCGTGGGTCAAGAAAATCAGTCGCCAAACGGGCGAAATTATATGGCATTTAGGTGGCAATGAAAATGAATTCACATTTGTTGGTATAGATCCGGAGGAAGCAGAAGGCCACTTCGGGGGTCATGCATTCTATCGCCTGGACAACGATAACGTTCTGATTTACGACGGTGGTACCCGCAATGGGAGAAGATCATCGCAAATACACGAATACAAACTGGATGAAGAAAACAAAACCGCTGAGCACGTCTGGACGTATATCCCCGATCCCGGCGTTTACGGCTGGCATCGAGGCAACGCCCAGCGTCTGCCCAACGGCAATACCTTTATCGGCTGGGGCGGTGACGGCTCAGACCATGGCCCGGCCTGTACTGAAGTCGCGCCCGACGGGCGGAAAGTCTTCGAGTTGTTTTTCGACGATCCCGACGTCGAAAGCTACCGTGCTTTCCGTTTTCCTTTACCTACGGACATATCAGGTGTAGGCGTCTTGAAGCAGTTCCTCTGGATTGGGGATCATGAATTCAGGCAAGGCGGGATCGATACTGGTGTCACGATTAGGATTATCGATTATACAGGCAGCGGATATAATGCGATGGGTGTCTTGCGTACTCCATTAGCCCCGCTCTACCCGACATTTGAGGGTAGGGCTCCTCTCGTTATGCCCGTCCGGGTTCAGGTCGGCACCAATGCGATCGACACAATTGAAGGCCGTATCTCTCTCGACGTCCAAAGCTTTAATCTGAAAGATCCAGACAACTTGATCATCTATCACCGAAAGTCACAGCAGAATCCTTTTAAGCCCTTGCCGACCTCATACAATCCCGCAACCGGGAAACTAAGGGCTGATATGACTGCCATGGGAGAATTCATCATCGGCAAACCTGACTTGGAACACATAGCCTTGGCGCCGATTTTGATCGCTCCGGAATCTGAGGGAACGGTCAACGAGGCACTACCCGTAGCTTTGGACTGGACGCCGAAAGGATTTGTCAATAGTTATAACTTGCAGATAGCGACGGATCGAGAGTTAAGTTCATTGGTTGTCGATGAGACAGATATCATTGAAACGCCCTGCATCGTGGAAGCCTTAGAAGCAGGAACCACATACTACTGGCGCGTAAGCACTACGAACGAGGCCGGCACGAGCGAATGGTCGCAAGCGTCATTCACCACAGTACCACCGATGATTAAGGTAAAGGTTCCCAACGGTGGTGAGCAGTGGCGGCGAGGTATCGAGTATTTTATACAGTGGGATGATAATCTTGAAGAGGATGTTGTGATTGAGCTGTATAAAGGCAGTTCGCTGCTCCAAACAATCGATACGGTTCCCAGTACGGGGGCTTATAAATGGGAAGTGGACTTGACGCTCGATCCGGAAGACAATTATTCAATTAGACTAAAAAGCGCCGTTGATGATACTCTCTTTGATGCGAGTGATGTGACCTTTACTATTATCGAATAAAGTCTCTCGCCGTTTAATTATAGAATCGAGATTTTTAAGGTTAATGCTAAGAAATCCTATCATTCCTCGTAGTAGATAGTCCATAGCATATCGTGACCTTGACGCACTATAGCTAATTGTTTTTGGAGGCATTATTATGTTAGTTCACCACAGCAAAAAGTCATCTAAATCTTTTTACTTGAGCCGGCGTGAAATGATTCATCGAGCAGCGGCAACAGGACTGGCCCTTAGTGGTGTAACATTTTCGAATAAGAATGCTTTCTCAAAGGAAGGTAAACAGATTACCCCGTATCGAAAACCAATCTTCAAATCCCTCAAGTTCGGTATGATCAAGGAGAAGTTATCGATACTTGATAAATTCAAGTTAGTTCAGGATATCGGATACGATGGCGTAGAGTTGGATTCTCCTGGCGGACAAAACAAAAAGGAATGTTTGGAAGCAAGCCAAAAGACAGGATTGCCCATACACGGAGTTGTCGATTCGAGACACTGGAAAGTACGTGCTACTGAATCAGCTCCCAGGCGTCGTGCAGAGTGTCTTAAAGACCTTCTTATGGCTATTAAGGAATCACATTATTGTGGCGGCTCATCTGTACTTTTTGTGCCCGGCCATGCCAAGGATGGTTCCGAAAACGAGATGATTCCGCGGGCCGTTGAAGTCGTTCAGCAGGCGCTGCCATCGGCGGCACATATGGGAATTAAAATACTGATTGAGAACGTATGGAATAAGATGTTCTATGACCACGATGGAAAACCGGAACAGACGGCCGACCAATATGCCACTTTCATCGATGCCTGTAACAGTCCCTGGGTCGGTGCATACTTCGATATTGGTAATCATCACAAATACGGCCAGCCGCAAGATTGGATTCGAACCTTGGGAAAACGGATAGTCAAGTTGGACGTCAAAGACTTCAATCGCGATAAGAATGAGTGGTCCGACATTGGAGATGGTACAATCAATTGGCCGGTCGTACGTAAAACACTCGACGAAATTGGTTTTACTGGCTGGTGTACTGCCGAGGTTAGCGGTGGGAACCGGAAACGGCTGGCTGATATTCTGGCCCGTATGAATCAAGTGTTGCCAAACTAACACGATTATGATCTGTAAGATGGTTCATTTGATTATTAGACAGGACGACATAAACCTTGCAACATCAGGATGCACACTTATATCCGGCTTAGTATTTTAGGTATAACACAATCAGAGAAGGAGGGTTTCAAATCCCCTGTACCTTTGGGTACAACGGTTTTCAAGACCGTCATGTCAGTGATGGTAAGGCTCTCTAGTTGGCAAGAACAGTCTGCAAGTAATTTGCCCCAGGCATAGAGCCAGCGGCAAAAGAAAGGAGGTAAATCATCGCACTCGCTGGCTTTTCTCTGAAAACTGACAGTTGTTCTAAGTTATGAGAGATAATTCAAAAACAATTTCTCACAATTTATTAGGAGGTCAAAACCATGAAAACTCTAAAAGTAATTCTCTTAGTCATTTTTATTGCGGCAATGACGTCAGTAGTTTATGCCCATGAAGGTTATCAGGGCTGTACACCGGGCTACTGGAAGAATCATCCCGAGGCATGGGAAGATACCGCCTACAGCCCGAACGATCTGTTTAGCGATGTCTTCGGCATGGTAATCACTATCGGTGCCGGAGGCCAAAACACCATTGAGGACCCGACACTGATGCAAGCTCTGAATGCTACGGGCGGAGGTGTCTCTGCTCTGGCCAGACATGCCGTGGCTGGAATCCTGAATGCCAGTCACCCGGACATTAATTATCCGAGGACCATAGGTACGATTATCTATTATGTTACTGTCAAAGGTCTGGCCACGGATAATCCAGATACAATTGAGCTCAGAAAGGACAGGCTCGATGAGTGGAACAACCTTGGATGTCCGGATAATGAAATACTGGAGAATGCTACTACATTTGCCCTTGGCAACGTTGGTGGCGTCGCTCCTGTGACGATCCTGTCCACCGTCGTTTCTGCAAGGGAGGGATTGGACAATCTGTACGTTCGTGGAGACCAAGTTGTTTGTGACTACACAAACGAGCTGTGTTGGTACCCGGTCTTGACAGACACGATGGATATGACCAAAGATGAACAAGAGGATTTCATCAAAGGCATAAGTGCCGCTGGCTACGGTGGCATAACAGAATGGAAGATGGCCAAATACGATCAGGTACAGGACTTGAAGGACTCCCTGGCGGGCATGGCAGAAATAATCGAGGAGCATGAGTGGCCTTGGACACAGACCGATCCACCGCCAGACCGTACCGTAGCCTCACCCTTTAACGCCTGGCCCGTTCAGGTTGACGAGTTCTTTACGCCTACACATTACATGGATCAGCCCATGGACCCACCGATGCCCGACCTTATACTTGGTGGCGGTAGAATCTGGTTCTTCAACGGACGCACGAGGGGATGGGGATGGCGATCCGGTTCCCCTCTGGAGCCTCCAGTATGGGCAAAGGGAGAGGCTGATGACCATTTTGTGACAACTGAGTATATGACTCCCGGACAGTTTGCCACCATGACGTGGAATTATGACGTCCACTATCTTCCGGATGATGCTACTACTCGCATGGGCTTTCCTGGCCCCTTTGGTGCATGGATTGTCTCAGAGACAACCCCAATTGAGCTCCACATAATTTTCCTGGAAGATTTGGTTACCAGCATGGATCTTCATGACGGGATTGAAAACAGTCTGGTATCGATATTGGAAAAAGCCGGTAAGTCGACGCAGAAAGGCAATGCAAAGGCTGCTGTGAATGGGCTGGAGTCCTTCATCAACGAGGTTGAGGCTCAGCGTGACAAGGAGATAACAGACGAACAGGCAAACATCCTGATCGGGGAGGCACAATCTATTATTGACCTGTTCAATAATGGTTGGCAACAATCGATAGTACAAACGACACTTTAAGGCAACAAGGGCTGCGAGCACCGCTCTTGCAGCCCTTTTCCTAACCACTTCTTTTTACTCTGTGTACAAGTTTTATATGCTTATTAGATATGTATTTTTCTCGTCCGTTGATAATCAGCGTCGGGTAGCAAACTACGGTATGCTTTTTTTTCCCCTAATTCGTTCTTCAATCTTCTCGGCCTCGTATCGCGTCCATCCCGACGGTAGCACGCCAAAATAATCCAGGCGGTCATCTTCGGTTATATTCTCTTTCTTAACTATTGCCGGTACACCCTCGGCAAAGCCGTTTTCAGGAATCACCTGGTCAACATGAGTTGCGCTGCCGTTGGCAAGGACAGCTCCTTTACCTAACTTGGTGTTATAATCACAGCACGCATTAAGCCCGATTGCACCGCCATCACCCACCTGCGTTCCATGCATCGTGGCGCCGTGATTGATCCAGCACCCGTCACCGATAATTGACCGGTCGGGCACCTCTGCCCTCGACGAGCCAACTTTCGCCGGTCGTCCCCCTTCGATATTTACGTTGTCATAAATGTGAGAATAATTGCCAATTACGTTAGTGCCTCGTATGGTTACATTACATCGAATCAGTGTGTGGTGGCCAATAGTCACATTTCCGGTGATAATTGTGCCAGCGTCGATTTTCGTATAAGGCCCTACCGTTACTTTTCCTTCGAGTATCACTGAAGGATGCACTTCCGCTGCCGGATGAATGTTGATACCGCTTGTTTTCTGGGCCGCCGTTCCAGAGACGCTCGGCAGAAACGAGACAAATAACAGGACAAACATAATCAGGACAACTATTGTTCCGATGATGGTATTGCGTTTAAGAATCATGCTTTTCTCCTTTCATTGCTTTGGTCGTTATTTCCATCCAATTCTATACACATTGCCTCTGTATCCGGTAGTACGGTATTTTACCTGAGCTGCCCACTCCATTTCAATCCTCCAGCTTCAAACTGCACATATAATCTCCCGGTATAGCCCTCTGTGTTGCTTTATGACTGTAGAATCCAATTATTAAGAGATAAAATACCGGAATCGGTATAGGATTTATCCTGAGTGCAAGAATGCGTTTTTTTCTTGCACTATAGTGGCCAGGCGTGGTATATTCTTTGTAGACGGGCATATCAAGAAAATTCGTTGTTTTGGATGTGAAGGAGAATGGTTATGATTAAGCAAAAAGGCTTTACACTCATAGAGCTTCTTGTGGTGATTGCCATTATTGCATTGCTGATGTCGATATTAATGCCGGCACTGCAAAATGTGAAGAAACAAGCTCGAAACGTAGCCTGTCAGGCGAACCTAAAGCAATGGATTCTAATCTGGAAGATGTACACTGATGATAACGATGGCAACTTTCATGTAGGCCTGGGCGGAGAGAGCCAAACGGGTGAAGAAAGATGGCCGTGGGTAATGCGAGAACACTTCAAGAATCTCGATATGCGTCTATGTCCAATGGCTACACAACCTTTGATGGAAGGAGGTCAAGTTGTAAGAGCTGCAGGTCCATTTGTGGCTTGGGGTGAATTTGATGACCGCTACAAAACCATTGGCAGCTATGGTTTCAATGAGTGGCTTTGTAATCGAGCAGTCAGTGCCGGTGGACAGGAAGAGAATTACTTCAGGAATGTTAATAGCAAGCCTGCAAATAATATACCGCTTTTTCTTGATTGTTACTGGTACGATGTATGGGCGCATGCAGTTGACCGGCCTCCGGATTATGAGGGCGATTATCATAGCCCTGGTACCAATGAAATGAAACGTGTCTGCCTGAATCGACACAATGCAGCAGTTAACAGTGCCTTTCTGGATTGGTCTGTCAGGAAAGTCGGTCTTAAAGAATTGTGGACATTTAAATGGCACAAAAATTTTGATACTCGTGGCCCATGGACTAAAGCCGGCGGTGTCCAGCCGGAAAACTGGCCCGAATGGATGCAAAGTATGAAAGACTACTAAGAATTAGGGTGTGCAAATTACATCTTTACACACCCTAAGTTGACTACTCAATTCATCTGTTCAACAATATTAGTTACCCACAAGGAAACGAATCTCACCGGCAGTCAGCGCCCGGTCGTAAATTTTGACTTCGTCTATTACGCCATCGTAATATCGGTCTGTTTCCTG
>Ga0209536_100000795_pt1 | contig 52147 bp, 44 predicted proteins | sample DeeMarSeWOR28_12_FD_187461 | JGI IMG/M metagenome (GOLD analysis project Ga0209536, IMG submission 187461) | Marine sediment microbial communities from White Oak River estuary, North Carolina - WOR-2-8_12 (SPAdes) (version 2) | ecosystem: Environmental > Aquatic > Marine > Intertidal zone >... | reverse complement strand
AAATGATTGTAGAAACCGGAATTGTTACAAAAACAGAGGATACGACGGCAAAGGTGGTGGTCCAGAAGAGGGGCGCCTGTGATGGATGTAATGCAAAGGGGACCTGTGCAACTACGCCTGAAGGAATGGAAATCAGTGCTCTGAATCCGGTAAAGGCCAGAGTGGGGCAGACGGTGAAGGTTTCCCTGAGGCCAGAGACCTATCTTAAGGGCACGATGCTGGTGTACGGTCTACCCCTTGTCTTATTCATTGCCGGAGCAATGGCCGGGAAAAATATAGGGGAAAAATATATGGCCGGGGTGAACTCTGACGTCGTTGCAGCTATTGCAGGCTTTTCCGCCCTTGTGGCCTCATTGCTGCTGGTCAGAATATGGTCAAAAAAACTGGAATCAAAGACCGAGTATCAGCCGGTTATTGATGAAATTATCGAATAGGGTGCTGTGCTTTTATAGAGAGTGAACTGTTTTTTGAAAAATACTACACTACAGATTTGCTGGAAGGAGGATTAACATGAGCATTGATGTTGGGAAGATCAGGAACCTTGCTGTCATAGGCGGTGGTGGAGCCGGAAAAACATCTCTTGTTGAAGCCATGCTTTTTGACGCCAAGGCAGTCGAGCGGATGGGGCGGGTAGAGGATGAAAACACCGTAACTGATTTTGAACCCGAGGAGATAAACCGCAAGTTTTCAATATCTTCAGCTCTTGCCTATTGTGACTGGAATGGGCACCGGATCAATATTGTAGACACTCCGGGGTTTATTAATTTCCTTGAAGATACTAAATGCTGCCTCAGCGCCATGGACGCTGCAGTAGTTGTTGTGGGTGCCCGGGTTGGTGTTAAGGCTGAAACAGGGAAAGTATGGCAATACGCGAATGACTATGAACTGCCGAGACTTGTCTTTATAAATAAGATGGACAAGGAAAATGCCAGCTTTCAGAACGCAGTCGAGGGTGTGGAAAAATCCTATAGTGTTTCTCTGGTCCCAATTACTGTTCCCATGGGTGAGGGGACGAGCTTTGAAGGTGTTCTTGATCTTCTCAAAATGAAGGCAATCACTTTTAAGGACGGTGCGCCAACTGAGAGTGACATTCCTGATGCATATAAAGAATACGCCGAGGAAAACCGCAAACAACTCATTGAAAAGGTTGCCGAATCTGACGATGAGCTGCTTGAGAAGTACCTTGAAGGGACTGATCCTACCGAAGAAGAGATTAACAGGGGAATTAAGGTGGGAACAATGTCAAGGACCATTATTCCCGTCCTGTGTGGATCTGCAACAGTCAATGCAGGAATACAGCCACTGCTTGATACAATTCTTACCTGTCTGCCTTCACCGGCAGAGCGGGCTGAGCAGTTTCCTATCAAAGGGAAAGATACAAAGACAGACGAAGAGATTGAAAGGAAACCCCTAGCGGATGCCCCTGTATCGCTCCGTGTTTTTAAAACAATTGCCGACCCCTTTGCCGGGAAACTCACCCTGTTCAGGGTCTATTCAGGAATCCTGAAGTCTGATTCAAACTTATTAAATACAACCAAAGACAGAAAAGAGAAAATGGGGAGCATGTTCTACCTCATCGGGAAGAAACAGGTTCCGGTCAAGGAAATAGGTCCCGGTGAAATTGCTGCTGTTGCGAAACTGAAGGAGGCTCAGACAGGTGACTCCATGTCTGACCCCGGCAGTCCGGTTCTGTTTGAAACAGTTAAATTTGCTGATCCGATGATTTCATATGCAATTGAGCCCAAATCCCGTGGTGATGAGGAAAAGGTGGGAACAGGCCTTAACAGACTTCTTGAAGAGGATCCTGCCCTGCGGTTCCACCGTGATGCCGAGTCAGCTGAAATGATTCTTGGCGGGACAGGTCAGATGCACCTTGAGATAACACTCGAAAAGCTGAAGAGAAAATTCGGCGTTGAAGTTGTCATGAATACTCCGAAGATTCCATACAGGGAAACAATTAAAACCACGGCAACTGCCCAGGGACGATATAAGAAGCAGTCAGGCGGAAGGGGACAGTTCGGAGACTGCTGGATAAAGATTGAGCCGCTGCCTAGCGGAGGCGGATTCGAATTTGACAACCAGATTGTGGGCGGTTCAATCCCGAGACAGTACATCCCCGCTGTTGAGAAAGGAATTGTTGAAAAAATGAAGGATGGCCTTATTGCAGGGTATCCTGTTGTCGATATAAAGGTTTCTCTCTATGACGGTTCCTATCATTCAGTTGATTCCTCTGAAATGGCATTTAAAATAGCCGGTTCCATGGCGCTCCAGAAGGCAGCTCCCAATGCAAAGGTAACAATCCTGGAACCGATCATCAAGGTAGAGGTAAACACACCGGAAGAGTTTCTCGGTAACGTGATAGGCGATCTGAATGCAAAACGCGGGAAAGTGCAGGGAGTAGACTCGCTGCCCAGCGGGGTGCAGGTTGTCAAGGCTCTGGTGCCGATGGGAGAAATGCTGACCTATGCCAATCAGTTGAACTCTCTCACAAGCGGACAGGGCATCTATACAATGGAACCCTCTCATTATGAGGAAGTGCCGGCACATGTTGCCCAGAAACTCATAGAAGAAAAAGCCAAAGCAAAGGAAGAAGGCTAATGCTTTAACTGTTCGGGAAATTAATATATAATGACTTTGAACAAAGATAAAATCTTTCTTAAGAAAGAAGTATAATTGCAATGCTTGTCCAGTTCAGTATAATACCAATTGGCAAGGGGCCGAGCCTGAGCAGGGATGTGGCTCAGGTTTTGAAAATCGTTGACAAGAGCGGCCTCAAGTATAAAATAAACCCTATGGGAACCGTTGTCGAAGGGAAGTGGGATGAAATTATGCACCTTATTAAATCCTGTCACCGAAGTGTGCTTAAAAATAATGAACGCATAGTAACAACAATATCCATCGACGATAGAAAACACAAAAAGAACAGAATCGAAGAGAAGATATTGTCTGTTGAAAAAAGACTGAACAAGTCTCTCTGTAAGTAGGGAAATGCACTGATGAAGAGATTTGTAGGACTCGATGCGGGCTCGGTAAGCGTCAAGACAGCCCTTCTGGACCAGAACGGAAAGGTTCTGAAGACAGAATATGTCAGACATAAAGGCAACCCGCTCCAAACGGCTCTCAGACTGTTGCAGGATATTCCGCCGTCAGCATCGTTGAGCGTCACGGGCTCGGCCGGAAATCTTATAGCACAGTCTTTCAATATCACTCCCGTCAACGAAGTTGTCGCCCTCAGCTATTCGGCCAGAAAGATCTGTCCTGAAGTCAGGACAGTTATAGAAATGGGAGGAGAAGACTCAAAACTGATCCTCTTTGAAAATGGATCGGTGAAGGAATTTTCCATGAATTCTGTCTGTGCTGCAGGGACAGGATCATTCCTTGATCAGCAGGCAGAGCGGCTGAAGCTGAGCATTGAAGAATTCAGTGAGCTGGCCCTGAAGTCTAAAAAGCCTCCGCGAATTGCAGGACGATGCAGTGTATTTGCAAAGTCGGACATGATTCACCTTCAGCAGATAGCAACTCCCCTTGAAGACATTGTCGCTGGTCTTTGTTTTGCCGTTGCACGTAATTTCAAGGGAAGCATCTGCAAGAATATGGACCTTCCGGGACCCATCAGTTTCCAGGGAGGAGTAGCGGCAAATAAAGGCGTGGCACGTGCATTTCGGGAAGTCCTCCCTGCAGATGACCTGAATATACCGGAACATTTTTCGGTCATGCCGGCAATCGGTGCCGTTCTGAAAGATATGGACCTGGGCATTGAAAACGCCTTTGACATTTCACAACTGGAGAGCATGATTGAAAATCTCAAGGATGAGGGTGGTGCCCAAAGGCCTCTCTGCAGCAATATTGACGAATTTAAACAGAGGCACCAGGTATCCTTCTCTATTCACAATCCTGAAACTGAGGAAAAGACAGATGCCTATCTTGGCATTGATATAGGATCGATCAGCACAAACCTTGCCCTGGTGGACTCGCAAGGCAGACTGCTTGCCAAGAGATACCTGATGACCGCAGGCAGGCCGATTGAGGCAGTCAGGCAGGGTCTTGAAGAAATCGGCAGTGAAATTGGTGATAAGGTCACTATCTCCGGTGTGGGAACAACAGGATCAGGCAGATATATGATAGCTGATTTTGTCGGGGCTGATATCGTGAAAAATGAAATTACAGCCCAGGCGACGGCTGCTGCCGAGATAGACCCTGAAGTTGATACCATATTCGAGATTGGAGGACAGGACTCAAAGTATATATCCATCAAGGACGGTATTATTGTTGACTTTGAAATGAACAAGGCCTGCGCAGCAGGCACAGGATCATTTCTCGAGGAACAGGCCGAAAAACTGGGCATGTCCGTGAAGAGGGACTTTGCCGACTCAGCCTTTGCTTCAGAAAAACCCTGTTCACTTGGAGAGAGATGTACCGTGTTCATGGAGAATTCACTCCTGTCCCGCCAGCAGAGAGGTGCGCCAAAGTCAGACCTGGTGTCAGGTCTTTCCTATTCCATTGTGCAGAATTACATCAACAGGGTTGTCAGTGACAGGAAGATTGGGAAGAAGGTTTTCTTCCAGGGCGGAACTGCCTTTAACAAGGCAGTCGTAGCAGCATTTGAGAATTACCTGGACAGACACATTATTGTCCCGCCGCACCATGATGTTACCGGCGCCATCGGTATGGCAAATATAGCACGGAGACATATGACTGATAACGGCGGCAATCCAACATCGTTCAAGGGATTTGATCTTTCTAAAAGAAAATATGACGTGCGGTCTTTTGAATGTAAGGGTTGTGACAATGTCTGTGAGATAAACAGAATAACGGTGGAAGGTGAAAAAGACCCTCTCTATTATGGAAGCCGGTGTGAGAAATATGATGTGAAGAGAAAAAAACAAACACGGGAAGGCGGGGAAATGCCTGACCTCTTTGCCGAGCGTGAGGCTTTTCTGACAAATAGTCATCGTGAACATGCGAAGGCATTTGCCGGAAAGAAATCACTGAATGGTAAAAAGTACAAAACCATCGGGATTCCGAGAATCTTTTTCTTTCACGATTTTCTCCCTTTCTGGAGCACCCTTCTCTGGGAACTGGGGTATGAGGTTGTACTCTCTGACAATACAAACAGGCAGATAATCAATAAGGGAGTTGAGAGCATACTTGCAGAGAGCTGCTTCCCCCACAAGGTTGCCCATGGTCACATCAAGGATCTGCTGGAAAAAAATGTGGACGCAGTCTTTCTGCCCAGCTTTATTAACTTCAGTGCAGGGAGTGAAAGTCTGCGCAGTTTTGCCTGCCCCTACGCGCAGACAATGCCATACATAGCAAAGGCTGCTTTTGGCGATGTTCAGATGATGAGCCCCGTTATTAATTATGAAGAGGGGAAGTCACATATGATTCGCCAGCTGCACTCAGTTCTGAAATCTGACAGTGTTTCCAGACAGGCAATTCAGAATGCGATTGTAAAGGCTGAAGAAGTCCAGAAAGAATTTCTGTCCTCAATCAGAAAGAGAGGGAGGCAGGTTCTTGAAACGCTGAGAGAGCGGGCCATTGTCATAGTCGGCAGGGCATATAATGCCTTTGATCCGGGGGTCAACCTTGAGATACCGAAGAAACTGGCAGGACTTGGCGTGTTTTCGATTCCCATGGACTTTCTGCCCCTTGAGGCAGTTGATGTAGCGGCAAAGTGGCCGAACATGTACTGGAGGTCCGGTCAGAACATTCTCAGGGCAGCTGAGCTTGTGCGGGAAAACGAGAAACTCTTTGCATTGTTTATAGGCAACTTCTCCTGCGGACCTGATTCCTTTATCCATCGTTTTTTCGATGAGGCAATGGGTGGGAAGCCTTTTCTTCAGTTAGAGATAGATGAGCACAGTGCAGATGCCGGAATAATAACCCGCTGCGAGGCCTTCCTTGACAGCATTGAGAGCAGGGATGAGATTCCGGTCGGGAAGCCAAAGAACCGCGCACCGGTGACTATAGGAAAGGAAAATGGCAGAATTGTCTATATTCCGAGAATGTCAGATCATGTATTCGGTATTGCCGCCGGTCTGGAAGCATGCGGACTGACTGCGGAGATAATGGACCTACCGGATGCAGAGAGTGTAAAGCTGGGGAGACGCCATGTTTCTGGAAAGGAGTGTTATCCCTGTGCTATTACCACCGGAGATATGGTCAGAAAAACAATGGCTGATGATTTTGATCCGAAGAAGGCGGTCTTCTTTATGCCCTCAGGTGCAGGACCATGCCGTTTTGGTCAGTACAATGTTCTGCACAGGATGGTCCTTGACGAAATCGGGCTTTCCAGCGTACCGGTTCTTGCCCCGAACCAGGATGAATCCTTTTACAGCGATCTTGGAATGGTGGGAAAAGAATTTTCCACGCAGGCATGGAAGGGCGTTGTTACAGTAGAACTCCTCATAAAATGTCTCCACGAGACGAGACCATATGAGGTGAATAAAGGAGAAACGGACGCACTTTACAATGATTTCCTCATGAATCTTACCGGGGTACTGAAAAGCAGCAACGGGGCCATGCCGGTCTTCCTTGAAGAGATACAAAAACAGTTTGCGGCAATAGAGCGAAGAAATGAGCAGAGACCCCTCATAGGGATGGTCGGTGAGATATTCGTCAGGCATAATGCCTTTTCAAATGAAAATATCATCAGGAAAGTAGAGGAACTGGGCGGAGAAGTCTGGCTGGCGCCCTTTGAGGAGTGGATCTATTATCTGAATCAGATGTCACAGAGAAAAGCATTTATAAAACTGAAGAATAAATCACAGGTAAAAGAAACGATTCAGGGTATGGTCCATACATCTCTGACCAGGTATGTTCAGCGAAAGATCCATCACCGGTACTCCAAACCATTTAATGGTTTTTTGAAGACACTGCACGAACCATCCACGAAGCAGGTTTTTAAATATGCAAGGCCCTATATACATGATTCCTTTGAAGGAGAGGCGGTGCTGAGTATCGGCAAGGCCATAGACTTTGTAAAACAGGGGGCTTCTGGTATAATCAGTGCCATGCCATTTGGCTGTATGCCGGGTACTATTGTAAGCGCTTTATTAAAGGGCATTAAGCAGGATACGGGTGTTCCCTGCCTCAATGTAGCATATGATGGTGTTGAAGCCACCTGTTCAACAATTCAGCTGGAGGCCTTTATGCATCAGGCAACAGAACGCATGCAAGATGCATAATATACTTTTTTTATTCTGAATCTGTTATCCTATTAGACTTGATTTATTATGAGCAGGAATGAGTTGAATACCTGGAGGTGACTTGATGGGCAACGTCAAAAAATGGCGTAAGAAAAAAATGAGCAAGCATAAGCACAGAAAGCTGCTCAAGCGTACCAAACATCAGAGAAGAAAATAAGTCTTATTATATAGACACACATCGGAGAGGGTCGAGTTGCTCGGCCCCTTTTTCATGCATTTAATAGAGTAAATAAAGACCCTATAGTATCCCTCTTTTTCATACTGCATCCCCGGTTTGCCACTGCCTGGAAAAAATACCTGAACGCTGAAAAAAATCACTTGCCAGAATTGGCCTGATGGTATATAGTATCTGGAACAAAAACACACTATATTGGTGGTGCCCGATGAGCACATCACAATATTTAGTGATTTTGAACGTTTACAGAATGTCTGTAAAACCCATTAAACATACAAAAACGCACTAATAATTAAGGGGAACTATGCGGATAGAAAGAATCGAACTGATAGGCTTTAAATCATTCGCTGAAAAAACAGTTTTCAAATTTCATCCCGGCAGCACAGCCATTGTCGGACCAAACGGATGCGGCAAGAGCAATATTGTTGATGCTTTCAAGTGGGTCCTTGGGGAGCAGAGTGCAAAGAGTCTCAGGGGAGACAATATGGCAGATGTTATTTTTGCCGGTTCATCGACAAAGAAGACAAAGGGCATGGCCGAAGTAACCATGGTCCTCTCTGACATTATCAAAAAAGGCAGCAACGGGTCTGATAATAACGGAAGTAAGGAAACAACAAAAATATCGGTAACACGGCGCCTCTTCAGGTCCGGGGAAAGCCAGTACCTGATGAACAAGGTCCCATGCCGTCTGAAAGACATAAAGAATACCTTTCTCGACACAGGACTGGAACTGAAGGCCTACTCAATTCTTGAGCAGGGCAGGATGGACAATATTCTGAACTCAAAACCTCAGGACAGACGTTTTCTGATAGAAGAAGTGGCAGGAGTAATGAAATATAAAGTCAGAAAACAGGAGGCCATGAACAAACTGGAGTCCTCCAAAGGCAACCTTCAGCGGCTGCAGGATATTATCGCTGAAGTAAAGAGGCAGATCAATACAATTGACAGGCATGCCAGAAAAGCTGAACGGTACAAGAAGCTTCTCCAGGAAATAAGGGACATTGAACTCAGGATTGCAAAGAGAGATGTCCAGAGTCTTCGCAGAGAGCTGAATGAACTGGCAATGTCAGAAGAAACATTGAAATCCAGGGAAGCCGAAGTCTCTGCTCATGTCCACTCCACTGAGTCCATAATAGAGGAAAAGAAAAGACTCGCTGTTGAGCATGAACGAAAACTGAATGAGATCAGAAATGGTCTGTACGCCCTTGAACGGGAAGTCACTGAAGATGAAGGAAAAATAAACCTTCTGAAACGTGATTGTGAAAATATGCGTGAGAGGCTCGAGTCATTTATTAAACTTGGAGAAGAACTTGATGAACAAAAGGGTACTACTACTGCATCCCTTTATGAAATACGGAAAGATGAGACCGAGATGGAGCAGGAGCTGGAAAAGGCAGGAAATATATTGAAAGAAAAGCAGGAAGGGTTCGCAGAAGCAGAAGAGGAAGCAAACGGGCTTGAGTACGACCTGGAGAGTGCAAGGAAAGACCTCTTTCATAAGGCGGAAGAAATCAGCAATACAAAGAATGAGATAAACCAGATAAAGATTGCTATCGAAAATATACATCGTAAGGCTGAGAAGAACACTCAGGATATGGACTCAGTGAGTGCAAACATCGCCTCTGTAAAAATCTCACTTGAGCAGACAGGCAGTGAATTGGAAAAAAGTACTGCGGCACTTGAAGAAGAGAAAAAGGCAAAGGAAGAAATCGTCCATTCACTGAAGAATAAAAAACTCGAACTCTCTGTACAGGAAGGGACCCTGTACAAAGAGCGCGAAGAACTTGCCGCTTTGGTCTCAAAGCATGAGTCATTGAAAGAGATTGACAGCAGTCAGATGCAGTCAATTGATGAGACGGTGAAAACACTGTGTCAGGTTGCAGATATTCTGGAGACGCCTCAGGAGTATGAAACGGCAATAGAGGCCATTCTTGGGGACAAACTCGGAGCGGCTATCGTTGAAGACAGGGACGAAATCATCAGGGCGATCAGACACATAAAAGAGAAGAAATCTCAACGAAGCGGTTTTATTACCGTTAATCCGGGGAACAGGGCGGTCTCGTCTTTCATGGAGAGGGCAAACAGTAAGGATGGCATTGTTGGTGAGGCAGCTGAATTTATAACTATCAAGGAAGGCTTCGGCAATGTGGCTTCATCAATGCTGCAGGACGTTATTCTGGTCAAGAACCTTGATGCTGCCTTCTCTTTATGGGAGATGCATGAACGTGAGAGTGTGGGCAGCATGCCCTGCTTTGTCACTCTTGATGGAGAGGTTCTTGAACCAAACGGGATGGTATTTGCAGGAAGTCAAAAGGGAGTGCTGAAAATAAAGAGGATGATCAAGGAGATTGAAGGTGCTATTTCATCCAAAAAGGACAGTGCAGCCCGGGCTGAAGAGAAGGTGCGAATGCTTAAAGAGGTGATTATTTCTCTTGAAAATAAGGCAGTCTCCATTGACGGAACGATATCCGGCTCAGAGAAGTACTGTCATGAACTTACGGTAAAGACCGCAAATCTCCGTGAAGAGCAGGAGCGCTTGCTGAGAAAGCATGAATACATCGGTCTGGAGATAAACGACGACCACAGGGAAAAGGACAATCTGAAAAACAGCCTGGATACCGTACATTCAACATGTACTGGCCTGGAGCAGGAAAAACTTCTCCTTGAAGAGAAAATTAAATCAATACAACGCAGCATTGCTGACAAGAGAAACAACATCGAAACAATGCGCTCGGAGCTGACGGAAATCAAACTGAACCTGACGGCATCGACTGAGAAAATAGGGTCCATCAGGCGGGAAATAAACCGCTTTGAACTCTTACTGGAAGACATTGACAGGAAGAAGGAGCAGACCCAGGTGAACTACGGTACTACCGAGAGAAATATCCAGCTCAAGGAAGAGGAAATTCAGATCAAGGACGGCGAGTTGAAGACGAAGATACTAAAAGTCGGCGAACTGCAGGAGAATGCTTCAAAAACACAGGAAATCCTTGAAGCAAAAAACGCTGAACTTGCCGTAATTGAGAAGCAGGCAAAAGAACTTGCGCATGAACTGGAAAAAGTGCGCAGTGAACTCAGTCATGTGGAAATGAAAAAAATGGAACAGTCGATGAAACTGGACTATATAAAAGAGGACATGAGAAAAGCCCATTCAGTGGAAGTTGAGCAGGCGGAAATCTCTGATTCTGTCGGGCAGGAGGAAGAGGAGAGGCTGCCACAACTCAAAGAGAAGATCAGCTCTATCGGTCCGGTGAGCCTGGGGACCCTTGACGAATATGAAGAGCTGAAGACACGATATGAGTTTCTGACCAAACAGAGAGATGACCTTACGGCGGCGATTGAAGCGCTCCAGTCAACGATTAACAAAATCAACAGAACAACACAAAAGAGGCTGTCAGATGCCTTTGAGGCTCTGAATGAGAAATTCAAAGAGGTTTTTACCATACTCTTTGGCAATGGCCGGGCTGAACTGCGACTGACGGAAGGCAGTATTCTTGATGCCGGTATAGACATCGTTGCCCAGCCCCCGGGAAAGAGACTGCAGAACCTGATGCTTTTGTCAGGTGGTGAGAAGGCCCTGACTGCGCTATCACTGCTTTTTGCAGGTTTCATGATCAAGCCCACGCCGCTCTGTCTCCTTGATGAGGTGGACGCTCCTCTCGATGAATCAAACACAGAACGGTTTATCAAGCTGCTGTCGGAACTTTCAAAAGAAATACAGTTTATCACAATTACCCACAACAGACGCACGATGGAAGCAGCCGATTACATCTACGGGATAACCATGGAAGAACCGGGGTCATCAAAAGTTGTGTCCATGCACCTTGCCGAGGCTGAACCGGAACCGGCATAGACTCCCTGTTATTCTGCACATGCTGTAGTTGTATGCTTTTTGGGAAGATACTGTTTTGAAAACTACATCAGCCCTGTTACTTCATAGAGCGTCTGCATGCTCGTCTTGCCTGCAATCTTGACCTCAACGGTTCGCCCGATCCTGATATTGTCTGATGCTTTGTAATAGGTCTCTTGAGAGATTAAAAACCTGGAGTTAATCTGCTTATTGGCAGATTCAATACGGCTGGCAAAATTCACTGCATCCCCGATAACCGTTGTCTTCTTACTCCCGCTGCCGCCGATTGTGCCTGCAACAACCAGTCCGTAATGGAGGCCGATGCCGATTTCAAAGCTCTTTCCAAATAACTTTTCAACATAGGGATGAATCTGGACTTTGAGAGCATTGAGCATTTCAATGCCTGCCCTGACAGCTGATTCTGTACCCTTTTCCGGCTCATCGACCTCAAAGAGGGCCATGAAACCGTCGCCCAGGTAATTGTCGATATAGCCGCCATGTTTTATGATGATCTCATTCATAACATGGAAGAACCGATGAAGAACATGTATGACATCATAGGGCAGAAGGGATTCGGAAAATGCTGTAAAGTCCCTTATATCTACAAACATGATGAAAACATACTTCTCAACCCCGGCAAGATAAGCATCTTCTCCCATTATGAATTTACTGGTCAGGTCAATATCATGTTCATCCAATGTAAGGCGGCGGACCTTCACGTCCCCTTTTACGGTAGTCTGGCATGATAGGCGGATGTCTGGGCTTAAGGACAGTTGGTTGGCTATATCCAGCTCCCTGTCAGTGCGGGGAGAGCAGTGTTCCAGGCCCTCAAGAACGAGGACGCGGCATGTTGAGCATCTGCCTTTCCCTTCACATACATGAGCTATAGGGATACCCGCATGCAGTGCGGCAGTTCGAATGCTTTCATCTGCTTTTACTTCAACTATCTTATTATCCGGCAAAAAATGTATTCGTGCCATTGTAAATAAAACTCTGTGTCTTTACCTGATACAGGGGTGCCTTTCTTCGTTCAGGATTGCATCATTATAACGGAGCTTACTATAACCGAGAGCAATGAATCTTGTAAACATTTTCTATAAGCAAAGATTTTGCTGAAATTTATCCCTCTTTTGCTAAGTCTTGCCATCAAGTCTTTATTATCCAGATTGCCTACAATCTCTTGAAGGGGCTGGGCAACATGATATTCCTGACACTTAATCTTCAACTTCTGCATTGTTCCAGACCGTTTATAACTTGAAGTTAACGGGGTGGATAAGATTGCTTATTCTCTGATGAATTATCCGCAATATCAATAACAAATAAGTTTTCAATAGATTGCAGATTTTCTGAAGTTGTCAATAGAAATGCTTCAGTACACATCCTAAAGACTTTTCTTTATTAGTGTTATGGAGTCAGTTGACTTCTTAAGGTGACAAGCCAAAAAAAGAAGACTTGATTTGTTCAATTAGAAATACTAAAAGAAACCCTGATTCCAATTGTTATAGAAATTAGAAAAATTACAACTGAGACCAATTTTAAAATATCATAACTTTCTTTCCTCTGACCAGCCTCATTTATCTCATGCTGAATTGCTGAGTTACAAGCCTCTAAGAAATCTACTTCAGCCTGCTCAAATACTTCTTTAAGCTTCACTAACTCTGTACTGTTCTTTAAATCAATTTGAGTAGATACGAAATTTCTTGCCAGCTCAATGAGGTTATAACCTGTATACGTTATTTCAGCATAATACTTTCTTTTATGAGGTATATTTATGTATTTCTTATATTCATTTAATTTCTTGACGTAAGTTTGAATTCCTTCCTCAATAAAGGAAGTTTCCTGCTTAACTAATTGAGTATCATCAGCAAGTTTGTGAATTATTAATACGTGATATTCATGAGATGAAGAAACTATTCTGAGGCCGGCAAATTTAATTTCTTCTAATAGAAGTATTACTGGCACAGTTTTCTCAGAGAAATTCGAAAATGAGGAATCAATGGTAGATTCCAAAGAAAAAACGAAATAGCTAACTAATAAAGCAGTAATTACGATTAATGAATAACTTATTAATAGCTTATATTTTATTTTCATGGCCTGTCCTTATTGTACTAACATAATCAATTTACTAATTAATATCGGTTTGATAGTAAATTAATTAAAAGACGGCTGAATCGACATACTTCTTCAAAGTTAATGATAACATGACAATCAGTAATATGAATACCATCTCCGCTTATTGATAAATCATATCAACTCTCAAGTCTGACCTGATTCAGACCTGACGATATACTAGAGAAATCTTTTATTTCGATTTATAGAAAAGCAGTAGAGCTTGGGCTTGAAAGCGGAATAGTGAAGAAAAGTTGTATCTAATAGTATATGCTTTAGGTAGTACCAACTGTCGTATGTTTAATAATTATATTCAGGAAGAATAAAGATTAAAATATAACTGGAATGATGCGGTGGAGAAATATATTAGCTTTGTTTATTGCCCCACTGGGTGCTCCGGTTTCATTTACAGTTTGGGAGAAACTTGCGAATGAGCCGAGAAGCTTTATTTATATACTCTCTTCTCTGCCTGGATTAGTTCGTTATGCAACGCCAATTGCTTACACGGCTACCTTGTTGTTAGGCGTACCAGTTATTATAATTTTGTCACGCAAACGACGACTGACTTTTCCGGCAACTCTTATTGCCGGAACTCTTATCGGTACCATAACAGGATTATTTGTCGGGTTCTATATTACTGGCTATGACTTCAGCGGACTGGATGACTATTTTGCTTTTGATCTTACAGCTATTTACATACCTTCTACGATATCAGGCATTGTATCCTCAGCTATTTACTGGTCAATTCTGAAATTAAATATTGTAGGACTTGCCCCCAGAGAAAGAAGGAAATAAAGTGAAAAAGAATTAATGGAAATATAAACATTAAGTGGACTCGAACAGGCTATAGCCGGAAACTTTTTCAAGTTATAAAATAATCTACAATTGTTTTAAACAACGTCTTTACAAAGTACCGCCTGTTGGTCATTCGCACGTAATATCAATAAATGAAACTAGATAATGAAATTATTTTGAGGATAAAATTATTTTTACCTGTTGGGTTGTTGATTTTTGTAGTAGCATGGGCAATGATCATTTCTCCATTCACATCATACAGAGATAATTGGGCTACATATCCTGTTTTGGTAACAGCATTAATTATCGTGATCTGGCATATATACTTGATTGTTTCACCTGGCACAATATCTCGATGGAAATTGATAATATACGGATTAATTAATTTGAGTCTTTTTTCACATGCTGCCTTATGGGCAATGATGAAAATTACAAAAGAAAGTATATAAATAATGAGGATTTAACAAAACTCTGCAGTGAATGCAGACCAGCGGTGACTTCTACTGGCAATCATCAACACTAATCCTATGTCTGTGCATTGATAAATCATATTTATCGCTAGTATCCGACCATCACCAACACTGATGATTACATGATAGGTTCTAATTTGTGATCCTCATCGTCACTGCAGATAATATGATTATCGTTAATATTCGGCCTTTATCCATCTTGGCGATATTGATGGTGGTATTCCTCACTCACTTAAGTAGTAAACCTATTAAGCCGTGCATATAAATATGTATAAGATTAATAGTATCAGGAGCTTCTATCTAACTAAAATACTGATAATTTTTATGAGTGTAATGCCAACGTATGCCTCTCAGGAAATAGATATTCTAATACAGAGCCCACATAATCAAGCCGAAGTAGACAGGCCTGCAAAAGTAGAGGGGACGGTATCCAATATAAATGCAAATATTTATCTCATTGTACATCCAGAGGGTGTCCCAGAATACTGGGTGCAGCCTCGGGCAATTGTCAATGAAAAGGGAATTTGGACATCAAAAGTTTATTTAGGACGACCAGAGAATGTTGATCCCAAGAAGTATTATGAAATAATGGCTGTAGCAAACCCCATTTCGTCGCTAAAAGAGAGCGATGTTTTGAAGAATTGGCCAACTGCCAAGGGAGCTTCTCAAATTATCCAGGTAAGACGTAAAATAACCACATTTAATAAACCTACTCGTTTACATGGTGAGGAAGAAAAGAAGTTAGCATCAAAATCGTTAGACGGTAATGACATGTATGAAATTCAGGTAGGTTCTTGGAGAAATGTTAATTTTGCAAATAAAATCTTTAGAAAATTAATAAAACTTTATCCTGACACTATTTTGATTGAGAATAACGATCTAAATAAAATTATGATACCAGGCATAAGAACGAAAAAAGAAGGGCAAAGAATAATAGGAGAAATTGAAACTGCGTTTAATCTGACCCCTCTTCTGAGAGTAAAAAAGTGAAGTAGAAATATTCTGTAATAAACTAATAATAAAAATTAATTTATCTGAGGAAGTCTTGAAAAGTGTTTACCGCAGTTAATTCCTGGTCAACATCTCACGGTAACCCCATAACTCAGTGGGATCAATATCAACCTTGTCTTGATCTGTGAGAATCAAATCTTTTACTCCAAACTCTTCCTGACTGCAATCTCTCTCTTGAGGAGTTGAAAAAAGAGTTCCATCGGCTCTGACAACACTTTGCACGATAGGAACATTGGTTTTTTTACCTCTCTGTGTGACGACAGCAATTTCATTATTTACAAGTCTCACAAAAGATCCCGGTGGGTAGACCCCGATTAATTTCACACAGATATTCATAATGTTAGGCTCAACGCGTTGCCCACTACTTAAATATATCTCCAGCATTGCATCGTTCGGTGATAACGCTGTCCGGTATTTACGGTTAGACACTCCGGCGCAATAATGATCTGCCACCGCTAAAATTCGGGAGCCTATGGGAATTGCAGATTTCCTGAGACCTGATGGATAACCACTGCCATTGATTGCTTCATGGTGAAAATGCACTATATCAAGCCACATCTTGTTTGTTACTCCACTCTTCTGTAAAATTTCCACCCCCTGAACCGGATGTTCATAAATCTGATGCCTCTGTTCAGTGGAGAGAGGTTCCTTTTGAGCATAGAGCCTTTCCTGAAGATCAATCATGGCGATATTCGCTGTCAGAGTCGCCGCGAGAAGAGACAATCTGTCATCTTCTTCCCATTGTAAGTGCCTCGTTATAGTTTCACAAATAATTGCAGCGTTAACGGGGTGGCTAATTGTATAAGGGTATGTTCTGCTCAACAAAATAACACCAAGTGATGCATCCATATCTTTCTCACAGGCCTGTTGAATGGTTCTGCCGAGGTTTATTATCTTTGATGGAAAGTTGGATGTCAGTTCCGCAGGCACTCCGTTAAATAATCTCGATAAGATCTTCTGAACACCTTCGAGCATCTCAAATGGTGAAGCTGAAGATTCAATTGCATATGTCGTTTCGACGTCCCCTTGAGTCTCAATATGGAATAAGCCACTTTCAATCAGTGCGTTGAGTTCAGATTCCGACTCCATAACATCCCCCTCTCTTAATAATAATTCCCCCTTTTCGTCATATGCATCCCAGGGGATCGGGCTGCCAACAATGATATCGTTGTCTTTTACTCTTTCCATACGTTATTTATACAAAACCCATTTGATGCTATTTCATATTATTATCGGCAAGTATAATGAAAAAAATAAGTATGTACGCATAGAGACTTGAAATATCAATATTCTGCGTATGTGATTTTCATGGTATTCAGATCCTGTTGCCAATCTGCAGGGCTCTTACAAGGAATGATATATAGTGAAAACGTTACTAATCCAGACATTTCTGCTCTATGCAAGACTCTTGCAGAAGGAAAGAAACTCCTCGGGAGGGCCAATGACCTCCAGTCCGGAACTGATGGTAAGTCCATGAGGCGGGGTTTTGTATGACCAGATTACTTTACATTGAAGCTTCAATAGGTTTCCTTCGGCATCGGGGAAATGAATCTCCACTTCTTTTCCGCAGGTGTAATCAGATGATTCTGAAACTGTGGTAAGGAAATATAGACCAGAGGGAGAGATGTTTTCTATATAACCCTTAAAGGATCTTCCCGAACAGATCACCTCAGCCTTGATCTGTACTATTTTTCTTTTAGAACGTCTGATATCCTGCCCGTTCTCCATCACCTTGATGTATATTACCAAAAGGAGCTGAAAATGGGTAGGAAAAGACTTTTGCTGTATGGCGTTAAAGGCAATAGTTTGGAGTATATTCTGATATAATTAAGGAATACGGCATATGAAAAAGAATGACAGGACCAGGGAACAACTGGAAGTTGAATTGAGTGATGCTCTCAGGCGTATTGAAGAGCTCGAAGCGCTGCAGGCTGATCATTTTCGGGCTATCGAAACGCTCAGGTCATATAAAAAAGCCCTTGAGACAATGCAGATCGGAGTTACTATTACAGATCTGGAGGGAAAAATACGCTATATAAATCCAGCAGATTTAGAAATACACGGTTATTCTGCCAATGACCTCGAAGGTGAAAATGTCAGGATATTTACATCCACTGGAACGAGAAAGCCTTTAACAGAGGAAAAGATTGCTTCCATGAAAAGATGGAAAAGGGAAAGTGTAAATAAGCGGAAAGACGGATCGCTTTTCCCCGTACAGTTAATGTCGGATATTGTTACTGATTCAGAAGACAATCCTGTGGGTATCGTAACAACCTGTGAAGATATTACTGAAAGGAAAAAAATGGTCCAGGAAATCAGGGACAGGGTTGAGGAACTGGAAAAGTTTTATGAAATGGCAATTGGAAGAGAAGTGAAAATGAAGGAATTGAAGGCGGTCATAAGAAACCTCAGAAATGAATCTGGTTCAGACAATGAGTAAGAATCAGGGTTTTTTCATTTCTCAGGGCTTTTATGCTCTTAATATCCAACTCAGTTTTAGTTTATAAGTCTCCGGCTTGACCGGAGGATCCAGGCCTGTCATTGTGAAAACGGAAACCCATAAGAATCAGAAAACCAGATTCCCCGATCGAGTCGGGGATTGAGATTACGTCATGGCTTTTAATGTATTCAGAAAAAAAATGGAAGATGTGCTGCCCGGTAAGGTCTTCAGGGACAGGGAGGAACTCTTTTGTTATGGCTATGATGCCTCCTCTGAGCAGGGCCTTCCATCAGCAGTTGTAAAACCTGTCAGCAGTGAGGAGGTTTCTCAAATTGTAAAATTTGCCTCTATTCATGATATGCCTGTTGTCCCGAGAGGTGCAGGAACGGGAATGACCGGAGGTTCCGTTCCTCTCAAGGATACCGTGATTCTCTCTATGGAAGGGATGAACAGAATTATCGATATTGACGTAGACAATATGGTGGCAATCGTTGAACCCGGCGTTATCAATAACCACCTTCAGGAAAAGCTTGAGGAGGTGGGACTTTTTTATCCGCCAGACCCTGCAAGCCTGAAATTTTGCACCCTAGGAGGCAATGTAGCTGAAAATGCGGGAGGTCCTCGGGCCATTAAGTACGGTGTAACGCGAGACTATGTCCTGGGTCTTGAAGTTGTTCTTGCCGACGGGAAGGTCATGATGACAGGTGGCAAGACATACAAGGGAGTAGTCGGCTATGACCTTACGCGTCTTCTTGTTGGTTCTGAGGGAACGCTGGGCATTATTACCAAGATTTTTCTGAAAGTCCTGCCTCTTCCTGAGGAAACAGCAACACTCATGTGTACCTTTTCCAGTCTTGAAAACGCAGCTCAGACAGTGAGTTCAATAACATCTTCGTCGGTCATACCGAGAACACTGGAGATAATGGATCATGAATGTATAAGGGCCGTAGAAAATTATAAGCCCTTTGGCATGCCTGTTCACTCCGAGGCCATGCTGCTCATTGAAGTTGACGGGACCCATTCCATGGTATCACAGGCAACGGATGAGATAGCGGCAATCTGCAATTCATGTAAGGGAAATGTAAGCATTGCCGAGGATTCCTACTCAAAGGAAAGGCTCTGGGAGGCACGAAGAGCGGTATCGCCTGCCCTTTATCATATAAGGCCCACCAAGATAAACGAAGACATCGTGGTGCCCCGCGGAAGAGTTCCTGAAATGCTCCGGGCGCTGAGAGAAATCGCAGAAAAAAGAAAAATCATCATAGCCAATTTTGGACATGCCGGTGACGGCAATATTCATGTGAATATAATGACTGACAAAAAAGATTCTGCAGAATACGAGAACGCGAAAGATGCTCTGAAAGAGATATTTGCAGCAGCGCTGGAGCTTGAAGGGACTATCTCAGGTGAGCACGGCGTAGGACTTGCTAAGAAAGACTATATTGGTATGGAGCTTTCAGATACTAGCCTAAAGATGATGAAGGCGATTAAAGATGCCTTTGATCCACAGGGGATACTCAATCCCGGCAAGGTCTTTCCGCCTGAATAATACCTTATGTGATTTAAGAGAAAAGAACCTCTAACTGCCTACAATAAAACATGATATTGATTGAATTAGCCCTGGGTAAAGAGGTTAAGCGAGGCAATGAAATTAGATTTGATTGTCATTTCTGCGAACAGACTGTGTCGCAATTGTCATTGCGAGCCTGCCTGCCGGCAGGCGCCATCTTCGGTACAAACCGGTAATATAGTAAACAAAATGGACCGGGGACATAGGTAACAGTAAAAAATATCCTGCTATTTAATCTGGATTCCCCGATCAGGCCGGAGAATGAAAAAATGATCAGGCAAAGGTTAGCACTTAAAATTACCTGCGCTTTTCTTTTTTCTCCACATTACGCTACAATAATTGACTGTAATCACGAACGTTAAATACAAATAATATACAGGAGATCTGAAATGAAAGTTATTCTGAAGGAAGACGTTGATAATCTCGGCCCCATTGGCGCCATTGTTGATGTGGCAAAAGGGTATGGCCGGAACTACCTGATACCGAGAAGCCTTGCTGTGGAAGCCACAAAAAATAATATGAAGCAGTTTGAACATGAAAAAAGTATTATTCTTGCAAAGGCAAAGAAAATAAAGAAATCAGCAGAAGACAGGGCTGAGGACCTTGCGAAGCTGACCATCAGTACTGAGGTAAAGGCCGGAAAAGAAGGGAAGCTTTTTGGTTCAGTGACGACGAAAGATATAGCGGAGATGATCGGGAAACAGGGTATAGAGGTTGACAGGCGTAAAATAGTGCTTGCAGAACCGATCAAACGTCTTGGAACCTATGAAGTCCCCATTAAAATTCACCACGAAGTGACAGCGACTGTACAGCTTGAGGTCAAGAGCGATGGCACGGAAGTAGTAGAACCTGAGGAGACAAAGGCAGAAACTGCCGGGACTGAAGAGGCCGCACCTGAAGAAACTGCAGTAGAAGAGTCAGAGCCGGAAGAGCCAAAGACGGAAGAATAGGTGCATTTTTAATGCTTGAGCCGATCCGTCATGACAGGGAAAGGACTGGTGCTCCAGCAAGGCAGCAAGTATCGCTCGACCGTCTGCCGCCCCAGAACATCGAAGCAGAACAGTCTGTACTGGGCTCCATACTCCTTGAGAATGAAGCCCTTGCCGCAGCCATAGAAGAACTTACCCCCAACGATTTTTACAAAGAAGCTCACAAGAAAATGTTTATTGCCATGCTCGAGCTGTATGAACGGAACGAGCCGATTGACCTCATTACACTGACCGAACAACTTGGTAAAAAAGAAGAACTGGCATCCATTGGGGGGGCCACATATCTAAGCACCTTGGCCAATCTGGTGCCCACTGCTGCCAATGCCCGCTATCATGCCAAAATCGTCAAGGAAAAAGCTACGCTGAGGAACCTGATTACAACTGCAACAGAGATTGTAACTCAAAGTTATGACTCTGATCGGGATGTACATGAGCTTTTAGACGCAGCTGAATCAAAAATATTCAATATTTCCGAAAAGATGGTGAGACAGTCCTATGTCCATATAAAAAATGTCGTGAAAGATACGATTGAACTCGTGGACCAGCTCTTTGATAAAAAGCAGCTTATTACCGGACTGCCGACGGGATTTACTGACCTTGACCAGGCCACTACAGGGTTTCATCCCGGCGATCTTGTTGTCATCGGGGCACGCCCTGGAATGGGCAAGACCGCTTTTTGTCTGAACATAGTTGCCCATGCAGCTGTTGAAGAAAACATCCCTGTTGCGATCTTCAGTCTTGAGATGACAAAAGAGCAGCTTGTGTTAAGAATGCTCTGTTCGGAATCGGAAGTTGATTCCAAGGCAGTCCGCTCAGGGTATCACAGCAAGGAAGATTACCGGAAACTCGTCAATGCCGCTGGAAGGTTGTCTGAGGCGCCGATATATATTGATGACTCCTTTAATTCCATACTGGACATCAGGGCAAAAGCTCGAAGACTGAAGGCAGAACACGGTCTTGGCCTTATTGTCGTGGACTATCTGCAGCTCATGAGCGGTTCAGGAACACATGTTGCACGAGAACAGGTTATTTCAGACATTTCCCGGTCGCTCAAGGCCCTGGCTAAGGACCTTTCTGTTCCTGTTATCGTTATAAGCCAGCTGAACAGGAGTTGTGAGTTGAGGGGGGAAAAGAAAAATCCCATCATTGCAGATTTAAGAGAATCAGGGGCCATAGAGCAGGATGCAGATACCATTCTCTTCATTTACCGGGATGAATATTATAAAAAACAGGATTCTCAGTTTAAGGGTATTGCTGAACTTGATATTGCAAAGCAGAGAAATGGACCAACCAAGGTGATTGACCTTACCTTTATTGAGAAATATACCAAGTTCAAGAATCTTGCTGATAACGAATATCGCGAATTATAACGTTAGCAGGTATAATTGAATAAAGGAGACATGGTGTCGGTTTCAGTGCTGACAGTGTGTTGAGAATCATGATTCGCAAGCCAGCCGTTGCCGGACATTTCTATCCGTCATCCCAGGATGAGCTCTCACATACTGTAGAAACCTTTACCGATGACAGGGAAGATAAGGAAAGCGCAATTGGAATAATCTCCCCACATGCAGGTCTTATATATTCCGGCGCTGTTGCCGGAGCAGTTTACTCTTCAATTAAAATTCCCCATACACTGATTTTACTCGGTCCGAATCACACAGGCATGGGAAAGCCTGTATCGATGATGATGAGCGGGAGCTGGAAAATACCGACAGGTACCCTTGACATCGATGAAACGCTTGCAGCGGCTTTAAAAGACAGGTGTCACCTTATTACGGAAGACGCCATGGCACATGCAATGGAACACTCCCTTGAGGTGCAGCTCCCTTTTATTCTGAAGTATTCTTCTGATGTTCAAATAGTACCTGTGATAATGATGACCGACTCCCTTGATGATTGCAGGGTTGTAGGAGAGGCACTCGCCGATGTTATCAAGGAAGCAGGTTATTCTGTAACGATTGTTGCAAGTTCAGACATGAGTCATTATGAATCAGATGCGGTTGCCCGAGTGAAAGACAGGTCGGCCATAGACCAGGTAATCGAGATGGCGCCTGCCGGACTTTTTAATACAGTCAGAAATGAAAACATCAGCATGTGCGGAGTTGTCCCCGTTACCACAATGCTCTATGCCTCGAAGAGACTGGGAGCTGTTGAATCGAGGCTGATAAAGTATATGACATCAGGTGAAGTCAGCGGTGATTATGATTATGTGGTAGGATACGCAGGAATGATTATCAGGTGATATTTCAACAGCCTGAGATTAAAATATTTCATCATCTTTCCCTCTCAGTTCGAACTGGCACCGGGTTAAATAGCTATCTACTTGATAAAGCATGACTTTTTCATTATAATATCTGCACTTTTCTGAGATTTCAGTAATTTTATAGAACTATAGGGGGATAGATGACCACACAATATTTAAAGTTACCAGTTGTTGCGCTTTTTTTCGCAGGACTCTTTATGGTCCTGAGCGGTATGCCTGCACAGGCAGAGGCTGCTGATACGGGCTGCATAACAGCTCAATGTCATTCAACGCTTGGAAAGGTAAAGTTTACTCATGGACCTATTGTTGACGGCGAATGCGAAACCTGTCATGGCACATCAGCCAACCACGCCAAGAATCCAAAAAACAATAAATTTAAACCTGTTGAGAATGTTGCTGCAAAATGTTACGAGTGCCACGATCAGTTCGAAAAGAAAAAATTTACCCATGCTCCCATTGAGGACGGAGAATGCATTGTCTGCCATGATCCTCATGGTTCACCCAATAAATTTCAGTTGAAATCAAAAGGCGCAGAGATTTGCTATGAATGTCATGACAGTGAAATCGTGGGAGGGACGTTTGTCCATGGGCCTGCAGCAGTTGGAGGATGCATTGCCTGTCATGAACCGCATGTTTCAGATAATGCAAAGAACCTGAGAGCAGCAGGATCAGATCTGTGTTACATGTGTCATGTGGACAAGGCTGAAGCAATCGGCAAGGCTGCTTTTGTGCATAAACCTGTGAAAGAAGACTGTGTTGGCTGCCATAATCCTCACTCGGCTCCAAAGGAATTTTTCCTTCAGGCCAGTTCACCAGAACTCTGTCTGGGGTGTCATAAGGACAAGAAAGAACAGTTAAGCAAGGTCACTGTCAAGCACGGTGCGCTGGAGCGGGACAAGTCCTGCCTGAACTGTCATGATGCCCATATGTCCCAGATTGCCAAGAACCTTACAATGGAACCAATGGATCTGTGCCTGAGCTGCCACGACAGAGAGTACAAGCGGGATAAAGGTAAGAACGTAATGAATATCACGGCATGGCTCAAGGATAATACGGAACATCACGGTCCTATCAAGCAGAAGGACTGTTCCGGGTGTCATGATCCCCATGGATCAGAGAATTTCAGGATTTTAAGAAACTATTACCCTGAAACTTTTTATAAGGGGTTTGATATTGAGAATTACAAACTCTGTTTCAGCTGTCATGAAAAGACAGTCGCCCTGAATGAACAGACGACAAAGCTGACCAATTTCAGAAACGGAAATACAAACCTTCATTTTCTTCATGTAAATAAGGCAGTGAAGGGGAGGACATGCCGTGCGTGCCACGAGACGCATGCAAGTAATTTCCCCAAACATATCAGGGAGGCCGTGCCCTTTGGTGCCTGGGATCTGCCACTCAATTTTGAGAAAACCGAGACTGGGGGAAGTTGTGCTCCTGGCTGCCATAAGATAAAAGAGTATGACAGGACAAAAAAGGTGCTCAATAAATGAAAATAATAGCGATCATCTTCTCCATACTGTTGTTCTTCAGTCATGTTTCTAATGCGTTAAGCATTTCTTCGGGAGAGACGGCCCCGCCGTTCACCCTGTCATCCTCTGAAGGCAAGACCCTTTCTCTCAGCAGTTACAAAGGGAAAGTTACCGTGATAATTTTCTGGCGGACAGATCAGAAACGATCACTTCTTGCATTACAAGATGCGCAGAATATCCTGGGTAATTTGAAGGGAAAAGATGTCAGTGTCATCAGTGTTATTGGCGAGAAAGAAACAATGGATGAAGCAAAAAAAATACTGGCTGATAACTCTATGGATTTTCCCCTTCTCATTGACAGTGACCGGCAGATGTACGGTGACTACGGGATACGGGTATTCCCGACAACGATGGTAATTGATAAAGAAGGGCTGCTTGTTGACAGTATACCGAGTCGTCCTGCTTCATACAGGCTGAAACTTAACGGGTATATAAGGAAGGCCCTTGGAGAAATTGATGAGGCCGGACTCGATTCCCTGCTGCATCCCCAAAAAGAAGTGACTGATGGGGACATGCTTGAGGCAACCAGGCTCTATAATCTGTCATTGAAGTTTGTCGATATGCGGATGTATGATCAGGCCATTGAGTCTGCCGCAAACTCAATCAAGGCAAAACCTGATATGGCCAAATCTCATATCCTTATAGGCTATCTCTACATGGAAGTGGATGAGGCAGACAAGGCACTAGCTGCCTTTGACAGGGCCCTGGAACTTACCCCCGAATCTCATGATGCCCAGACCGGCAGGGGCAGCGCCCTTCTAATGAAAGGTGATGTCGACAGCGCAATCAAAATCCTCGATAAGGCTGCTCTTGCAAATCCCTATCCCCAGAAAACCTACTATGAACTTGGCAAGGCTTATGAAATCAGGGGAGACAAGGATAAGGCCGTTGAGATGTACAAGAAGGCCTTTTCAAAGATAGTAAAAAAACACATTCTCCCGTCATCGCTCTCTAAATGTCAGTAAAGACTGCCATTGCGTGTCTCCTGTCAATTATAGCAGGTATCATTCTGCGCACAGATGCAGCAGGCAACATAATTACCGTTTATTATCCGCCTGACAAAACCGTAATGGAATTCGGGCTGCTGAATATCTCATTGGGCATGCCGATTCATGCTGCAGACTTTATTGAAGTGAAGTCCAACCATGGTCTTCGTCAGAAAATCGTTCCCGGAAGCGAGAATATATGCTTTACTTTTACTCTGGAGCCGGGGATGAACAATATTGAAATTATTGCGTCGAAAGAGGGGCAGGTCGTCGATACATCGGTGATAGGGGTCTTTCGAAGGTCTGACCTTATCAGTGCCTACAGGAAGCCTCCCCCTGGCTACGTGAAAAGCGCTTTTCACAGTGGGGATAATGAGAAATGCGAGCAATGTCATACACTGAAACCCAGTGAAAATGACAGGATGCCGCTGAATCTTGCACAAATCAAGAGAGACAGCAAAGATTCAGGGCAATTGAAGCCGGGCTCCACCTGCTATTCATGTCATAAGGGCATAATGAAGTACACCTATGTTCATGGACCTGCATCTGTGTGGAGCTGTTTAAGCTGCCATGATGCAGACGCAATACCAACATATAAAGTCAAAGTTACCGATACGGAAGTCTGTTTTTCCTGTCACACAGAGCAGAAGAGTTCGTGGTATTCCAAAAAGTTTATTCACGGTCCGGTAAACATGGGGAAATGCGCAATATGCCATAACCCTCATGCTTCAGATTATCCCTTTCATCTGAACAAACCCTCATGGGACCTGTGCATAACCTGTCATTATGAAAAAAGAACCGGTTTACACGTCCTTGGAGATACTTTTTCATCTAAGGGTCACCCGACGCGGGGCAAACCCGACCCTGTACGCAAGGGAAAAGAGCTTAACTGTGCGAGCTGCCACGATCCGCATGCCTCTGATTTTCCACATCTCTGGCAATTTGATGTGGAAAGTCTTCTGGAATTGTGTAAAAAATGCCATGGTGACAAAAAAGTACGATAGTTCCCATGACTGAGAGAAGCATCTTTTTTGAAGGAAGCATCACTTTTTTTGAGTTTGCTGCGTTATTGTTGTTATACTTATAATTTACTTCTCATATTTCAGTACTTAAAAAATCAGTACCAGGAGAAAACTATGTCAAAATTGGATTCAGTTGTTCCCACCAGACTTGATCTGGGATCAAAATTTAAATTTAAATGCCACAAAGGCATCAAATGTTTTACTCACTGCTGCAGTAACATTGAGATCCTGCTGACGCCCTATGATGTTGTACGCCTGAAAAAGCGGTTAAATCTTGAGTCAGGAGAGTTTCTCGCCCAGTATACGAATATGAAGATAGAAGACAAATCTTCCCATCCCCATGCGATTCTCAGAATGAAGAATGATGAGAAGAGAAGCTGTCCCTTTGTAACTGATGAAGGGTGTTCCGTGTATACTGACAGGCCTGCCAACTGCAGGTATTACCCCATTGGGCAGGGAACTATGAAAAAAGAGGGGAAAGAAGGTCCTGTGGAAGAAGAATTTTATTTTATAGTCAGGGAAGACCACTGTTATGGCTTTGATGAAAAGAAAGAGTGGACTATCCAATCCTGGAGAGAAGACCAGGAAGTTGATAAGTACGATGAAGTAAACAGAGAATGGAAGGGTGTGCAGTTAAGAAAAAACCTCCCCGGTCAGTTGGACCTGGATGAGAAAAAACAGGCACAATTCTGGTTAGCGAGTTATGATCTTGATGGATTCAGAAGGTTTATTTTTGACAGCAAGTTTCTTGACGTATTTGATATAGACCCTGAAACAGTGGAGAAACTAAAAACTGATGACATTGAGCTGATTCAGTTTGGCGCCAAGTACATCAAATATATAATGATGATGGAGAAAACCCTGACGGTCAGAGATGAAGTGATGAATACAGAGAAGGAACGGGGAGAATCAGAAAAACAGGATAATTCCTGATATACCTGAATAAAGCAATCAATCGAAGGAGGAGAACATATGGACTGGGGAATGAAAAACAGAATGGCACAAATTATAAAACCTGATGGGAAATGTTTTTTTCTACCCATTGATCACGGATATTTTCTTGGACCGACGAGCCGCCTGGAACGGCCTGGAGAGACAATAAAACCTATCCTCTCCTACGCTGACGCCCTCTTTGTTACCCGTGGTGTTCTTCGTAATGCAATAGATCCGGTCAAAAGCAAGCCTGTCATTCTCAGGGTCTCAGGAGGCAGCAGTGTAATCGGTGAAGACCTTGCCAATGAAGAGCTGACCACATCCATGGAAGAGATTATTCGACTGAATGTCTCTGCAGTAGGCATGTCAATTTTTGTGGGGAGCAAGTATGAGAAACAGACTCTTACCAATCTTGCTGCTCTCGTTGACGAATGTGAGAACTATGGTATTCCTGTAATGGCCGTAACTGCAGTCGGCAAGGAGCTTGCCAAACGAGATGCCCGCTACCTTTCCCTGTGCTGCAGGATAGCTGCTGAACTTGGAGCGCGGGTTGTAAAAACCTACTGGTGTGAAGATTTCGACAAGGTCACCAATGGCTGTCCCGTACCGATCGTTATTGCAGGAGGCCCCAAGTGTAAGACAGAGCTTCAGGTCTTTGAATTTGTATATGACGGCATACAGAAGGGTGCCATAGGGGTAAACCTGGGCAGGAATGTGTGGCAGCACAAGTATCCGGTGGCAATGATGAGGGCGCTCCATGCAGTTATTCATAAAAAGGCCACTCCAAAGGAAGCGGACGAGATCTTTAAAGAGATCAGGAACAAGACAAAATAACATATGAAAGTATTGATGTACTACAGCAATAGCGATGTTCGAGTGGAAGAGATGCCTGTTCCTTCTATCGGCAAAGGCGAACTGCTGGTAAAAACAGAGGCAAGCGGAATCTGCGGAAGTGATGTGATGGAGTGGTACAGGATCAAGAAGGCTCCCCGTGTCCTGGGCCACGAGATAACGGGAGAAATAGTCGAGGTTGGCAGTGATGTTACAAAATACAAAGTTGGGGACAGGGTCTTTGTATCACATCATGTACCATGCAATACCTGCTATTACTGCCTCAACGGATATCATACTGCCTGTGAGACACTCCACAGGACAAACTTTGATCCCGGCGGCTTTGCTGAATATATTCGAATTCCTGAAATCAATGTAGATCGCGGCGTCTATGTCCTTCCTGATGAAATGACCTATGAAGAGGGCACCTTTATCGAACCACTTGCCTGTGTTATCCGCGGGCAGCGTCTCGCCCGTCTCCGTCCCGGACAGACAGTCTTCGTTATCGGGAGCGGCATATCCGGACTGATTCATGTTGCCCTTGCCCGTGCGCTGGGTGCAGGACGCATCATTGCTTCTGATTTAAACGAGTTCAGGATGAAGGCAGCAGCTCAGTTTGGTGCTGACGCTGTTGTCAGTGCCGGAGAGAATATAGAGGAGAGGCTCCTTGAACTCAACGAAGGACGATTGGCAAATCTGGTAATAGTCTGTGCAGGTGCACTTTCTGCATCAACAGCTGCACTGCAGTGTGTTGACCGGGGAGGCACCGTGTTATATTTTGCAGTGCCGGAACCGGAGGTCATGGTACCTGTACCGATGAATGATCTGTGGCGGAACGAAATAACCCTGATGACCTCCTACGGGGCAAGCCCCCTTGATCTTGAAAATGCAATGAAACTCATTGCCAGTAAGCGGGTAAATCTTGAGGGTATGGTTACTCACAGACTGGGTTTTGAGCAGGGTGGGTACGGATTTCAGCTTGTAGCTGATGCCAGGGACTCTATTAAGGTATTGTTTCAGCCGCATAAAAAATAATCGATTTTAAAATGAAGGGAGTAGGCGATGTCTTTACTGGTCGTTGGTTCAGTTGCGTTTGATTCAGTGAAAACGCCCTTTGGCGAAGCAGAGGAAGTACTTGGAGGATCTGCGACATATTTTTCTACTGCAGCGAGTTATTTTACCGATGTTTCTCTTGTTGCCGTTGTAGGAGAGGATTTTCCGGAAAAGCATATTACCTTTTTAAAAAGCAGGAAAATAGATACTGAGGGAATTGAGCGCCAGAAAGGCAAAACATTCCGGTGGAAGGGTGAATACGGTTTTGAACTGAACGAGGCGCGCACTCTTGATACGCAATTAAACGTCTTTCAGTCTTTTAAGCCGAAGCTGCCGGAGAAATACAGGAATATCAAGGTTGTTTTCCTTGCGAATATTGACCCCGATCTTCAGCGAGACGTGCTTCGCCAGGTTGACAGTCCCGATGTTGTTGCCTGCGATACCATGAATTTCTGGATAGAAGGCAAGAAGGATTCCCTTCTTGAGACACTGAAGCTTGTAGATATTCTCCTCATCAATGACGGCGAGGCGCGGGAACTCTCAGGAGAGCCGAACCTTGTAAAGGCGGCTGAGATTATAAAGACCTATGGTCCCAAAACCCTTATTATCAAGCGGGGAGAGTACGGGGCTCTCATGTTCAAGGACAGGAAGATCTTTGCGGCTCCGGCCTATCCTCTTGAAGCCGTCTTTGACCCCACGGGAGCAGGTGACTGCTTTGCCGGCGGCTTTATGGGGTATCTTGCAAATACCATGAACTTTGAGGAATCCAATATCCGAAAAGCCATAATTTTCGGCAGCGTCATGGCCTCCTACAATGTTGAGTCTTTCAGTCTTGACAGGATCAAGAGTCTGGACTACAGGGAACTGGAGTCCCGTTACAGGGAATTCAAGGGCCTGACCCATTTTGAGGACCTGTCGTAAGCCTGCCTGCTGCATATTTATTATGCCAATAAAGACTTTCGCCCCTTGTGCCGTTTAAAAGGAGTATATGAAGTATACATGGTACAAGAAGGCGTCATGAATTATTCTTTACAGCTCTATGTTCAAAAGATCAAGAAGATCCCGACCCTGCCCGTCATTGCCCAGGAGATTTTGAGACTGGTCAATGATGAAATGACTACCGTTGATGCCCTTGAGGAAATTGTAGAACAGGATCCGCCCATAGCAGCAAAAATATTGAGTGTTGCCAACTCTGCATTTTTTGGATTTAAACATCCTGCACTCACAGTGAATGAAGCAATCGTGAGGATCGGATTTAATAATTTAAGGAATATTGCACTTGGCATATCTCTCATGTCAGTTCTTGATCATGAACGCTCTGAGCAGGGTTTTGATTATGAAAAAATATACCGCCATTCAGTTCTTGTTGGCGGTATGGCGACAGAACTGTCGAAGGAGCTTGGTCTTGCTATTGCCAGTGAGGTATTTGTAAACGGAATGCTTCATGATATAGGCTACCTTGTGCTGAACAGGTTTTTCCCTGACAGTTTTGCCAGTGTCCTGAATGAATTTGGGAGGGGAACCCCGCTTTTAGAGGCTGAAAAAGTTGTACTCAACTTTACTCACACTGACGTAGGGACATGGCTGGGTGAAAAATGGAGGCTGCCTGAATCATTTCTTGATACGATTTGTTATCACCACACCCCCTCTCAGGCAAAGACTCATGTTCAGCATACAGCTGTCACTCATATTGCAGATTATCTGACCATACAGAATACATTTAAAATTACCGAGTCCGATCCACATTACCCTCTGGACAATGCTGCTCTTGAGGTGCTGAATCTATCTAAAAAAGATTTATCAGATCTGCAGCAAAAGATAGGTGATCAGCTGGTCTCTGAAGACAGAATGGAATAGGTACAGAAGAGACCGGGCAGGCTCACCGTGGGCTCACGATAATTTTTAATGAGCGGGGAAATCACATCAGCATGAAGAAAGTGCAGCCACTATCTTCCTGACCTGCAGCTCCGTAGTCCGCAGATCACCGCTGTTGTCTATAACGAAATCACTGAGTTCTTTCTTTCTGTATACTGGCATTTGAGCCCGCATTCTGTTCTTTATCTCCTCTGGTGTGAAACCCTTTTCAAGCAGCCTCTTTGACGACCGCTCTCTTGTTGTGAAAACAGTAATTATCGTGTCAAACCTGTTCTCCAATCCTGCTTCAAAGAGGAGCGGGACCTCAAAGACTATAAGTGGGCAGGGGTTCTTTCTGACCAGTTCAGACTCTGCAGCTTCTATCTGCTGTACTACCGCAGGATGAATGATTTTTTCAACCGCCTTTCTCTTTGCAGGATGTGAAAAAATTATCTCAGCCATTCTTTTTTTGTTGATCATGGATTTGCCTCTGCGCCTGAGAAGAATTTCCTCTCCAAGCATGCGTGACAACTGCTGAATGATGCCGGGATTTTTCAGGAGATTTCTGACAATGTTGTCGCAATCAAAAGTATGGGCGCCCAACTTGCGGAAAAGACGCAAAACCGTTGATTTACCCATTCCAAAGTTGCCAGTCAGGCCTATTTTCGGCATAGGGGCATTATAACAGATTTTACACGACCTATCCTTGACTTACCGCTATCGGGTTGATAATATAATTTACCTTTTATACTGCAGGAAAGCATATCAGGGTGCGAAGGGCTCAGGTGCCTTAGTATTTCTTTAAATGTAAATGTATAAATTCAGAAAGATGGGGGCAGAATGAAAGTTGCCATAGGATGTGATCATGCCGGAGTCAGCATGAAAAATGAGATCACCCCGGTGCTTGAAGACTTGTCAGTTGAATGGGAAAATGTCGGCACTGACAGTGAGGACTCGGTAGATTATCCGGATTTTGGTGAGAAGGTTTCAGCGAAGGTTTCCTCAGGGGAGGTTGATCGGGGTATCCTTATCTGCGGAACAGGGATCGGGATGTCAATTGTGGCAAACAAGTTCCCCGGAGTCAGAGCTGCCCTGTGCAGTGAGGATTATTCCGCCAAGATGAGCAGGCTTCATAATGATGCAAATATGCTGGTTTTGCCGGGAAGAATCATTGACGGAAAGCGTGCAAGGGAGATAGTGAAGGTGTGGTTTACCACCGCTTTTGAAGGTGGACGTCACCAGAGGCGTCTTGACAAAATAGAAGCCATTGAATCGAGGCTATCAGGCAAATGAGCATGTCCCGGCTGGAAAAAAGCGATCCTGAAATTTACGGTGCCATCGTTGACGAAGTCAGGAGGGAGCAGGAGAAGATTGTTCTCATTGCTTCTGAGAATTATGCCAGTGTACCTGTCCTTGAGGCACAGGGCTCAGTATTTACCAACAAGTATGCGGAGGGTTATCCTGACAGGCGTTATTACGGGGGATGTGAATATGCTGATGTTGTTGAAAAACTTGCCATTGAAAGGGCAAAGCAGCTCTTTGGAGCAGAGCACGTAAATGTACAGCCCCATTCCGGGACCCAGGCGAACATGGCTGCATACTTTGCAGTACTCAAGCCCGGGGACAGGATTCTCGGTTTAAGCCTCAATCACGGGGGACACCTATCCCATGGCTTTCCGGTAAATTTTTCCGGCATGCTCTACAAATCATTTTCGTATGGGGTCGAGAAAAAAACAGGCATGATTGACTATGAGAAGGTCCGGAAGATGGCAAAACGTCACAAGCCGAAGATGATTCTTGCAGGGGCGAGTGCCTATTCAAGAATCATCGACTTTAAACTCCTCTCAGAGATTGCCAAAGAAGTAAAGGCATACCTGCTTGCCGACATTGCTCATATTGCAGGGCTTATAGCTACCGGCAATCATCCATCACCGGTACCCTATGCAGATTTTGTTACAACAACAACTCATAAGACCTTAAAGGGACCACGCGGCGGTATGGTGATGTGCAAGGCAGAGCATGCACGGGCAGTAGACAGAGTGGTATTCCCGGGATTGCAGGGCGGACCTCTCATGCATGTCATTGCTGCCAAGGCAGTTGCCTTCAAGGAAGCTCTTGAACCTGCTTTTAAACGCTACCAGCTCCAGGTAATAAAAAATGCCAAGGAGCTGGCCGACGCATTGATGAGCCGCGGGTTGAAGATCATTTCAGACGGGACAGACACACACCTCATGCTGATTGACCTGACGAAGAAAAAAATTACTGGCACAGAGGCAGAACATGCCCTGGATCAGGCCGGCATTACGTTAAACAAGAATACAATCCCCTATGACAAACAACCGGCAACGATCACGAGCGGTATCAGAATAGGGACCCCCATAGTAACAAGCAGGAAAATGAAAGAACCTGAAATGGTAACCATTGCTGACCTGATCGTAAAAGTGCTTGATGAGCCCGGGAATAGTGATACAATCAGAAAGGTAAACGACAGGGTCAAGTCACTTTGTAAAAAGTTTCCCGTATATCAAGATATTGACTGCTGAAGAGATGCATGCATGTTCTTAACAATCATTTCCTGTAGATCTGATAATCCATTTACACACACATTCATTCATCGGTACCTTTTTTTATGAGATGCCCCTATTGCAGTCATATGGAAGACAAGGTTATCGACTCCCGGCAGGGGCGTGATGGTGATGTTATACGCCGTCGCCGTGAGTGTCTGAAATGTGAAGAACGTTTTACCAGTTACGAAAGAATAGAAACAGTACTTCCTTACATTATCAAGAAGGATAACCGTCGTGAACCCTTCGACAGAAACAAACTTTTACAGGGTCTTGAAAAGGCCTGTGAAAAGAGACCTGTCAGTGTGGAATCCATTGAAAACCTGGCATCGAGCATAGAAAAAAGCCTGCAGGAATCAGGGGAGAAAGAGATCCCAAGCTCGTTTATCGGAGAGTACAGTATGGCCGGCCTCAAGGAAATTGATGAAGTTGCCTACGTTCGATTTGCTTCAGTATATCGCCAGTTCAAGGACATTAAAGAGTTTATGTCAGAAATAAACGACATCTTCAGGAACAAGTAAAATGACCGCTTTCATCACAGAGTCAAAGTCAGCAATTGTGTATTCAAGTATTCCCGTATTTATTCCGTAAACAATAGCAAGTAAATAGCCTGAACAGAGTATGGTTACCTTGACAATAGAGATGGGAAACGATATATTAAAACTAAGGTTCTTCTATGTTTGAAAAGTTCACTGAAAGAGGTAGAAAAGTAATAATTCATGCCCGCGAAGAGGCAGAAAAGCGGCAGAATGATTATCTCGGAACCGAGCATCTGCTGCTGGGTCTTTTGCGGGAAGAAGAGAGCCTGCCCATGGTAATCCTGAAAAAAATGGGCCTTTCTGCAGACGAGCTCCGCATAGAAGTTGAGCGGAATCTTCCTTCCGGTTCGAATATTCTTACCTTTGGAGATATTCCCTTTACTCCCAGGGCAAAAAAAGTGTTGGAACTTGCTGTTGAAGAGGCGCGACTTCTGGGGCACAGCTATATTGGCAGTGAACATCTTCTTATCGGCCTGATCCGTGAAGAATCGGGTATTGCAGGCAAGATTTTAAGAAGCTTTGGCGCAAACCTGCTCGGAGTTCGTCAGCTTGCAATTAACCTTTCCATGCGCAAGGCCAAGCAAAACACTCAGGACAAGAAAAGCCATACCCCTGCACTGGATGAATTTGGCAGGGATATCACTCAGTTTGCAAAAGAGGGTAAGCTTGATCCCGTTATCGGTAGAACAGATGAGATTGAACGTGTTCTGCAGATCCTGGTCAGAAGGGCCAAGAACAATCCCGTTATCATCGGAGAGTCGGGAGTAGGCAAGACAGCAATCGTTGAAGGGCTTGCACAGCAGATAGTGTCCGAAGATATCCCTGAAAATCTCTATAACAAGAGGATTGTAAGCCTCGATCTCGGCGCACTGATTGCCGGAACAAAGTACAGGGGACAGTTTGAGGAACGCCTTAAACTGGTCATGAAGGAAATTGTCCAGTGTGAGAACGTTATTCTCTTCATTGATGAGCTGCATACACTTGTAGGCGCAGGAGCTGCAGAGGGGTCCATTGACGCTTCAAATATGCTGAAGCCTGCTCTCTCCAGAGGTGAGATTCAGTGTATTGGCGCTACAACTCCCGATGAATACAGAAAATATATTGAGAAAGACGGTGCCTTTGAGAGAAGGTTTCAGCCTATCTACCTGCAGCCTCCCACTGTTGAGGAAACAGAAAAAATCCTTACGGGTCTGAAGTCTCGCTATGAGATCCACCATAAAGTGAAAATTGGTCCGGAAGCACTCAAGGCCTGTGCAGTCCTGTCGGACAGATATATATCTGACAGGTATCTGCCGGACAAGGCAATTGATGTGATGGATGAAACAGGCGCCCGTATTAAACTGAAGCGCTATACAATGCCGCCGGAACTCCGCGAACTTGAGAAGGAACTGAAAAGGCTGAACAAGGAAAAGAATCTCTATGTCAAGCTCCACGACTTTGAAAAAGGGGCTGCAGTAAAAAACGAAGAAGACAGAGTAAATAAGCTCTATGAAAGCCTCAATAAAAAGTGGCGTGAAAATCAACAGAGTGAAACACCGGTTCTCATGGAAGATGATGTTGCCTATACCGTTTCCAAGGTGACTGGCGTTCCTCTGGCAAAGCTCGAGGAAAAAGAATCAGAGAAACTGCTTCGCCTTGAAGAGGAACTGCACAAGAGGATCGTAGCTCAGGATGAAGCAGTGAAGGCAGTTTCAAAGGCCATCAGAAGATCCCGGGCAGGACTGAAAGCCCGCAAGAGGCCCATTGGATCATTTTTCTTTCTTGGGCCCACAGGTGTCGGAAAAACAGAGCTTGCCAAGGCACTGACGGAGTTTCTCTTTAACGATGAAAGCGCCCTGATAAAAATCGATATGTCTGAATACATGGAGAAATTTAATGTTTCCCGTCTGACAGGAGCACCTCCGGGATATGTGGGATATGATGAGGGCGGACAGTTGACTGAAGCAGTCCGCAGAAGGCCCTATTCTGTAGTCCTCTTCGATGAGATAGAAAAGGCCCATCCTGATGTCTTCAACGTATTGCTGCAGGTGCTGGATGAAGGAGTTTTAACTGATAACATCGGACGGAAAGTCGATTTCAAGAATACTGTTATATTAATGACTTCAAATCTGGGTACACGGTTTGCTGAAAAAGACACACCTCTGGGATTTCAGAAAGTCTCTTCACAGACCAATTATAAGAAAATAAAAGACTCCATGCTTGATGAATTAAAGAGGGCCTTTAATCCTGAATTTTTAAACAGAATTGATGATACTGTTGTTTTTCATCAGCTTGAAAAAGAACATCTCGTCAAAATTGTTGATCTCCTGGTCACAGAATTGAACAAACAGCTTATTGATCAGGACCTTGCCATAGAGCTTACCGAAGAAGCAGTTGACTGGCTTATTGAAAAAAATTATCAGCAGTCATATGGCGCGCGCCCCATGAGGAGGGCTATTCAGCGTCATATCGAGGATCCTCTCTCTGAAGAAATATTAAGGGGCAACCTGAAGGATGTAAAAAAGGCCCGCGTTGTACTGCAGAATAATGCTCTCCATTTTGTCGACAGTGACGTAGAAGCCCTCGTTTCTTCAAATAATTAATCCCTTTTTCATTTCATGCTTCATCACCACTTCCCTTTGCAGGTACTAATCTGTTGAGATCGCTTGTTTGACTTATTGTAAAAAGTAATATAAGTTAATAAGTTACGGAAATTAATGAATTGTATTAAGAAATCAGGATGAAACCGGAAAAAATGCAGGCCCAGTCAATGACAGGCTACGGACGAAGTGCTGCTGAAAATATCAAGGTTGAGATCCGTTCAATCAATCATAAAAATCTTGATATCCATGTAAGCCTTCCCTCAATCCTGTTTGCCTATGAAGGTACTGTAAAAAAAGCAGTCAAAAACAGGTTCAGCCGGGGCCGCATTGAGGTCAATATTGTCAGGCCGGAAGCAGACGCTGTAAAAGTAAAGATAAACAAATCCCTGGCCCGTGAATATTATAATGCGCTCAATTCCCTGAAGGATGATCTTTCGTTGTCCGATGATATCGGGATACAGGTTCTTGCAGGTTACAGAGATATATTCTGTATGGAGGAGGATGTTGAAGTCGGGGAACTGAACAATACCCTTGAAGCAGCCCTTGATGAACTGCAGGCAATGCGTATTGAAGAAGGCAGGAATCTTGTCCGTGACATCAAGGAGAGAGTGGGGCTGATTCATGAATTTGGCGGTCACATTGAAAAAAAGCGTGATAGCTTTATTTCTGAAACCCGCCAGAAACTGTATGAGCGGTTACAGGAGTTTCTCGCTGATACTGCAATAGATGATGACAGGCTGGTTCAGGAGGCAGCAATACTCGTTGAACGAACAGACATCACTGAGGAAATTGTCAGAATCAAGAGTCACCTTGAGCATCTTGAAAAACTGATAGAAACCCCCGGTGAAGCAATCGGAAAAAAAATTGATTTCATAGTCCAGGAATTACGACGGGAGGTCAATACCATCGGTTCCAAGGCCAGAGACGCTGAAATATCAACACAGGTAGTAGAGATGAAATACGAACTCGAAAAAATAAAAGAGCAGGCTCAGAATCTTCAGTAAGTATGACAAATGACAGGAATGACAGGAACGTTTCCCTTATCAATATCGGTTTTGGCAATGTTGTGTCAGCAGCCAGAGTCATAGCAGTTGTTGCACCCGGTTCGTCTCCCATAAAGAGACTGAGGGAAGAGGCCGGCGAACGGGGAAAATTGATAGATGCAACACAGGGACGAAAAACGAGAGCCATCATAGTCACCGACAGTGATCATATCATTTTGTCTGCCCTGCAGGTCGAGACCATTACCCAGCGATTTCAATAAAAGCACGCCATGACAAAAGCGAAAGCAAAAAAAACATCAAAAAAGAAATCAACGGGAACAACCTTTGTCGTTTCTGCACCCTCCGGTGCCGGAAAATCAACCTTATGCTCCAGATTGATGAGCAAAATGCCCAATCTGAAATTGTCTGTCTCCTACACGACACGACCTCCCCGCAAGGGAGAGAAACAGGATGTGCATTATTCTTTTGTCACCGAAAAAAAATTTATGAATCTCATTGCAAAAGGTGAATTTGCAGAATGGGCCATGGTACATGGAAATTTATACGGAACATCATTAAAGAGGATCAGGAAATTAAACCGGGATGGTTATGATATAATACTCGATGTTGACGTGCGTGGTGCGCAGCAACTCAGGAGCACCTGTAATGAAGCAGTATATATATTCATTTTGCCGCCCTCACTCAGGACACTCAAAAAGAGACTGAAAGATCGATCAACCGATTCCAGTGAGACCATAACGCAGCGGATGAAAAACGCAGGAGGAGAAATAGCCCATTACAGGGAGTATGACTATGTAGTTGTGAATGACAATATTGATCAGGCCCTGAAGGACCTTGAGAGTATTATCAGTTCGACAAAGCTCAGGACAGAACGGGCAGATCATGGATGGATAAAGAATATTATCAGATAAAGGAGGACAGATGGATATAATTTCATTGCCGATTTCCTACGATAAGGAAAAATTAGATGGTACGTACAGGCTTGTTATTGCCTCGGTCAGGAGGGCAAAAGACCTGTCTCAGGGAGACCTGCCGGTTATTCAATCCAAGGCCCGCAAGATCACTACTCTCGCAATCGAAGAAGTTGCACAGGGAGCAGTCAAGGTACTGATGGGTGAGGAGGCCCGTAGAGCCACTGAAGAAGCCAAAAAACAGACACAGAAGAAAATGATGGATGAGGCCCAGCAGAAGGAAACCATGCCGGAAGACATATCCGAGCTCGAGAAAGACCTTAAGACCTACCTGAGTGAAAAGAGCGAATCCGAGCAGAAGCGCAGCATTGAGGATATATTCGGAGACAGCTGATAAGCGTGCTTAAAGGCAAACGTATCCTTTTGGGGATAACCGGAAGTATCGCAGCATATAAAACGCCTGACATAGCCCGTCGTCTCATCGAACAGGGTGCAAGTATTCAGACGGTCATAACAGAAGCGGGAAGTAAGTTCATCCCTCCCTATACACTGGAGGCAGTAACGGGTTCGACTGCTCACAGCGACCTTTTTGAAGATCCTTTCAGCCACCTGGAACTCGCAAAGACATCGGACCTGTTTCTGATTGCTCCAGCTACGGCAAATACCATTAATAAACTATCCTGTGGCATTGCAGATAACCTTCTCAGTACGTTAATGCTTTCCTTTGAAGGACCTGTCCTCGTTGCTCCCGCAATGAACTGCAGGATGTACCGTAACCCGGTCGTGCAGAAAAGCATAAAGAAGATGGAAAAAAGGGGTGTAATCTTTGTTGGGCCCGAAAAGGGCACTCTTGCCTGTGGTGATGAAGGTGAAGGCCGAATGTCTGAGACCGCCGTACTTGTGGAGTCTGTGGTTCATACCCTTGCAGAGAAGGACCTGAAAGGGAAAAACGTTCTCGTCACGGCAGGGCCTACCCGTGAATCCATCGATGCTGTCAGATATATATCGAACCGTTCATCAGGAAAGATGGGATATGCGATTGCCTTGGCTGCTACCAGGAGAGGGGCGGAGGTCACCCTCATCACTGGTCCTTCTTCTGAGAGACCGCCTCAGGGGGTAGAGCTGCATCCGGTTGAGACAGCGGGAGAAATGGAAAAGGCGGTATTATCACGTTTAAAAAAAGCGGATGCTCTTATCATGGCTGCTGCTGTATCTGATATTTCTCCTGCAAGGCCGGAACAGGGAAAACTTGATAAAAAGGTAATTCTGGACCTGAAGCTGAAGAAAACTGCTGATATTTTAAAAAAAGCCGGGGAGCAGAAAGGGAAAGCAGTCCTGGTCGGCTTTGCCGCAGAATCAGGGATGGATATCAGAAGTGCAAAAGAAAAATTAAAGAATAAAAACCTTGACCTTATTGTGCTGAATGATATTTCAAAAAAAGATTCTGGATTTGATGTTGACACGAATGAAATATCAATAATTGACAGGAAAGGGAATTTGTCTGAATATCCTTTAATGCAAAAAATTGAAGCAGCAGATATAATTCTAGACAGACTGTTTAATCGACAACCATAGCGAGATGAAAATACTTGTCATACATGGCCCGAACCTGAACCTCCTTGGGACCCGGGAGGCCGATATTTATGGCTCTCAAACCCTTGAGGAGATTAACGCTTCTCTGAAGAAACTTTCCGCTGACCTTGGTGTTGACATCGACATTATACAATCGAACCATGAGGGCGAGATCGTTGACCTCATACAAAAGTCTGATTCATTTCACGCCCTTCTTATTAACCCTGCGGCGTACACGCACACTAGCGTTGCCATCAGGGATGCAATCGCTGCAGTAAAAATACCTGCAGTGGAAATCCACCTTTCCAACATTCACCGAAGAGAAGAGTTCAGACAGAAATCTCTTATTGCCCCTGTTGCGCACGGGCAGATATCAGGCTTTGGACCTGAGAGTTATCTGCTTGGATTAAGGGCTGCTGCTTCCATAGCACATGCAAAAAAAGGCTCTTCTTAGACGAGAGATATCCCGGTTAAAGATTGACGGTCTCCTTATAACGGATATTGTAAATGTACGGTATCTGACGGGATTTACCGGATCATCGGGCTATGTAGTGATCAACGGTAACTATGCAGTCTTCGTCACTGACTTTCGATATGAGGAGCAGGCACGGGATGAGGTCAGGGGATTTCATATTGAGATTGAGCACTCTGAGCGAACAGAAGAGATCAGAGATATTGTTCATGAACTGAGGATAAGACGACTCGGCTTTGAGGCAGGCAACGTAAGTTATGCACTGTTTCGTAAACTCCAGAAAAGAAAGATCAGACTCAAGCCCTTAACCGATACCGTTGAATCCCTGCGGATTGTCAAGTCTGCCTATGAGGTGGAATGTATCAGCGCTGCAGTGAGACGGGCAGAACGTGCCTTCAGAAGGTTGCTGCCCCTGATAAAACCAGGCATAACAGAGCTGAAACTTGCTGTAAAATTAGAGAGTTTACTGAAAGATGAAGGTTGCAAAAATCTGCCTTTTGAAGTTATAGTAGCCTCTGGTTCAAGGTCTGCATTACCCCATGCACAGCCTACGAACAAAACTGTAAAAAAAGGCGACCTCATTGTAATTGACTGGGGCGGTGAATACGAAGGATATTTTTCGGACATGACCAGAACAGTCCTGGTCAGGGGCAGGGACATGGCGAAGCAAAAAGAAATCTATGCTATCGTTTCTGAAGCACAGCTGAGAGCAATTGCTGCAGTCAAATCCGGAGTCAGGGCGAGTACTGTTGACAGTGCAGCGCGGGACTTGATAAAGCATAAAGGATATGGTGATAATTTTGGACATGGCACAGGGCATGGCGTTGGCCTTCAGGTTCATGAACAGCCCTCTGTATCGTGGCGGAGCAGGGATGTGCTGACCAGGAACATGGTGATGACAATTGAACCGGGAATTTATGTGCCCGGTTTTGGAGGAGTACGAATAGAGGACATGGTAGCTGTCAGCGGCAGTAAGGCAAGGGTCTTTAATAAGCTGTCAAAAAAGATAAAAATAATAGGATAGAGAGGTAGGAACGTGGTTTCAACAAGTGATTTCAGGAAGGGAATGAAAATTGAATATAAGGGTGCTCCACATGAGATAGTTGATTTTCAGCATCATAAAATGGGCAGAGGGGGTGCCATAGTCAGAACGAAGCTGAAAAACCTCAAGACAGGGAGTATTTTTGATGATTCCTTCAAGGGGGGGGAGAAGTTTGAAAAGCCTGACCTTGAAGAAAGAAAAATGCAGTATCTCTATAATGACGGGGAACAGTATCATTTGATGGACAATGAGAGCTACGAGCAGATCGCCTTAACAGCAGAGCAGCTTGGTGATGCAAAAAAGTTTCTTATCGAGAACATGATGGTCAGTGTTCTGCTCTATGAGGGATCGACCATAGGTGTTGAAGTGCCCATGTTTGTTGAGCTTAAGATTGTTAAAACAGACCCTGGTTTCAAGGGAGATACGGCAAGCGGAGGAAGTAAACCTGCTGAACTCGAATCGGGTGTTACCGTAAAAGTGCCATTCCACCTGAACGAGGGAGATATGATAAAGATTGACACAAGAACTTCAGAATATATCGAGAGAGTGAAATGAGATAACACGGTTTCAGGGTTTAACGACGGTAATTATAAAAAGGATATTGATAGGAAACGGGGAAGATTATGGACCTTGATGAATTAAAAGATCTGATCGAGCTCTTAAAAGACACGGATATTACGGAACTTCAGCTCGAGAGAGAAGGGGCGAAGATCAAGATCAAGCGTGAAAAATTTGAATCAGTATCAGCACATCGCCCTGCAGGAGTAAGCAGTATAGAAACTGAAAGAACCATAGAGAAAGAAGAGCCTCAGGCAGATGAGACATTAGCCGCAATTTCATCCCCTATCGTAGGAATATTCCACCGCTCGCCTGCCCCGGAAGCACCCCCCTTTGTGGAGGTTGGAAGTATCGTTAAGAAAGGGCAGGTGCTGTGCATTGTAGAGGCAATGAAACTGATGAATGAGATAGAAAGCGATAGAGACGGCACGATAACAAAGATTCTCGTTGAAAACGGTAATCCCGTTGAATATGGTGAGTCGCTGTTCCTCATAGACCCGGCATGAGCCTCTTCAAGAAAATTCTTGTAGCAAACAGAGGAGAGATAGCAGTAAGGATTATCAGGGCATGCCATGAGCTTGGTATCAATACGGCCGTTGTTTATTCCGACGTGGACCGCCATACGCTTCCCGTCAGGTTGGCTGATGAAGCAGTATGTATTGGTCCTGCGTCGGCCGCCCAGAGTTATCTGAATATTCCTGCAATAATAAGCGCTGCTGAAATTACCGATGCCGAGGCCGTCCATCCCGGTTACGGGTTTCTCGCTGAGAATCCTAACTTTGTTGAGGCATGCACGGCGTCTCAGATTACCTTTATAGGACCCACTGCAGACAATATCCGTACAGGCGGGGACAAGTCAAAAGCCAGACAGATAATGGAAAAGAAAGGGATTCCCGTTGTTCCTGGAAGCAAAAAACCGATTGCCGATGAAAACGAGGCCCTGAAGGCTGCCGGAAAAATTGGTTTCCCGGTAATACTCAAGGCTTCAGCCGGCGGGGGCGGAAAGGGCATGAGGATTGTCCTTGAAGAAAGTGAATTCGTTGCACTCTATCATATGGCACAGAAAGAAGCCTTCGCTGCTTTTGGTAATGGTGATATGTATATTGAAAAATACATAACCGAGATGCGTCACATCGAAGTGCAGATTCTTGCTGACAGGAACGGCAATACAATTCATCTTGGTGAACGGGACTGCTCGATTCAGAGGAGACACCAGAAACTTGTTGAAGAGGCGCCCTACGTTTTTTCAGACAGCAAATTCAGAAAAAAAATAGGGGACCTCGCCGTAAGGGCTGCAAAGGCCTTTAAATACAAAAATGCCGGAACTGTTGAGTTTATAGTGGACAAAGATAAGAATATCTTTTTTATGGAGATTAATACACGAATTCAGGTTGAACACCCCGTTACCGAGATGGTGACTGATATTGATATTATTAAAGAGCAGATCAGACTCGCTGCAGGTGAACCTCTTGGGTACCGGCAGCAGGATATAAAATTATCAGGCCACTGCATTGAGTGCAGAGTTAATGCAGAGGATCCGGAACGGTTTATTCCATCACCTGGTACGGTTTCACTTTTTATTCCCCCAGGAGGGAAAGGGGTCAGGACTGATACTGCTGCATTCTCCGGATGGAAAGTTCCTGCCCACTATGACTCACTCATTGCCAAGTTGATCGTGCATGGAAAAGACAGGGGAGAGGCAATAATGAGAATGAAAAGGGCCTTGAGAGAATTTATTGTTGATGGCATCAAGACAACAATTCCCTTCTATATTAATTTGCTTGATGACCCTGATTTTATCAAAGGCAATTTTAATACGACTTTTCTGGATAATTTCAAATTCAAAAAGTAGGTACTATCTTCCACTTTCTGTTCAGACAAATCCGCTGGAGAAAGACATGATGTTCAATAATATAAATCCCCTCTATCTTATTACAGACAGAACTCTCAGTGGGCTGAGCCATACAGAAATGGTCCGGGAGGCACTTGACGCCGGCATCAGAACTGTTCAGCTCCGTGAAAAAAGAATGACGAAGAATGCCGTTTTCCGGGAGGCACTGAAGATACGACAGATTTCTGCCCGCAAAAAGGCACTGTTCATCATCAATGACTATCTTGACATTGCACTGGCTGTGAAGGCAGATGGAGTTCATCTTGGCCAGAGCGATCTTCCCCTCGAAGAAGCACGAAGAGTGGCGGGAAAAGACATGATCATTGGTATCTCAACGCACAACCTGAGACAGGCAAGAGCAGCCCAGAAAGGCGGAGCGGATTACATTGGGTTCGGGCCGCTGTTCCCCACCTCTACAAAAGATGCAGGCTTACCGAGAGGGGTAGAAAAATTAAGGGAACTGAAGAAACATATTACCATTCCAATAGCTGCAATCGGCGGTATAGGTGCAGAGAACATCAAAACTGTAATGGAAAACGGGGCTGATGCCTGTGCTGTAATATCAGGGATTCTTCACGGTAACATCAAGGAAAACATAAAACAGTACCTCAATGCATTCAGACAATACGTCTGGTAACTTCCAGAAAGTCATTTCCTCTTTCGTGCCAGAAGCCAGATGGCATGAATCATCCCCGGTACAACGCCAAGGAGAGTAAGGAGGATGTTTATCCAGAAATGAAAACCTATTCCTACCTGGAGAAAAGCGCATACCGGAGGAAGAATGATAGCAAGTATTACCTTGATAATTGTCATAACACTCCTTTAATCATTTAACTTCTTTCGTCTTAGCTGTTGTGTCAGTTATATAAAAAGGAGTCATTCCGGGGAGCCGAAAGCAATGAGGAATCGTATACCTTCAACAGTCAGGATTTCTCTCTTCGTCTGCCTGCCGGCAGGTTCAAATGACATCAAGCAGACCTTTTTGAAACCGTTCACGAGATGGGTAAGATGTCCCTTTCCTTTTCATGCCATATCTATTGATATTAAAATATATTCATCTTTCGTCTTGAAATAAACGACTGCACGTCCCGACTCATTTTCATACACCATTACATCATCACTGAACTCCTTAATAAGTTTCAGTTTCATTTTTTCTGTTTTAATAGTCTGGCCGCCCTCGATTACTTTCACTTCAGCTAACATGTTTCCTCCTTGTATATTTTTCGCCCTGCTCATATTTTATCGAAGACCTGACGATATCTGTTAACACTGTCCCGCCAATTGAACTTTTTGACTTTACTGAAGCCATTGAGGATAAGACGATAATAAGCGTCCTCGTTATTTCTGTACAGGTTAGACGCCTTTTTTAGAACATCATGGAGATTATCTGACATGCTGAGCACCCATGGATTATTTTTTCTTCCCTGTACAATATCATCAGACTCAATGTAGGCCTGTATATTTTCAAGGGTATAAAATATCGCATCCTCACGGTAAAGAAATCCGCACTTCCTGTCAACCTGATCAACAAGTCCCCCCGTAGCCCTTGCTATAATAACAGTGCCGTTTGCCATGTATTCGACTGCAGCACCGAAGGGTTCATAGATGGAAGGCATGATGCCATAGGTACTGCCTGTCTGGAGCTGGCGATACCCCCTCTCCATTTTAATGGGATAGACTGTTACATTCCCCTTGCACTTGCATGCTATCTCATAAAAGTAATCAAGGTCAGATTGATGAAGGGGAAGGGGGGTGAGCACTACCTTGATTTCATCTTCCGTAAAACGCTCCAGTGCGCGCAACAAGATATCATACCCTTTCTGAAGAGGATCGAGTCTTCCACTCATAACAAAAACCGGCACATTATCAGGCAGTTTTGCTATGGACCTGCCTTGATAGGAAAGATCACCAAACCTTTCAGACGGCTTGTATGATGCCAGCAGTCTCAGGAGAGACCGTCTCTTTTGAGCCTTCATCTCTTTTATATCTTCCAGTGAATACTGTTTACTGGAAGGGTAGGCAGAAACAGATGAAAAGACGCCGTTATTTACTCCATAGACACCATTTTTTCTGAAAAGGTTCTGTAAGTGGGGAGCAAAATGCTCAGTCTGTAATGTGTCGGAAGTAAATTCAGATGCGAAATGGCTGCTTACCGTTGTAATTGGTGCATCAACTAACTGCAGACTGACTTGGTATGCAGTCAGGCTTTCGCCGGGAAACTGGGAGATCAACTTTTTTCTTTTGTCATCAACAGCTCTTTTCAGCATGTCCCAGGGAATGGATGCATCATAAGAGTTATGCATGGTCTGGGCCGTTCCGCAGGAATAAAGAGTTCCATTCAACATTGCCTCTTTGGCGGTTAAAGCAATAAGTGCGGTCTGCCACTCCTGAAGATGGAAGACAATGTCTTTTGTTATTCCCAGCGCATTCAGCGCTATTGGTACAGCCCTGGAAAAAAACAGGGCATTTTCAACAAGACGTCTGTCATTGAGAATATCGCTTGATTCATCATACAGATAGGGATCATTCATCCTGTTCTTTGAATCGAAAAAACCCTCGCATTTTAAAAAATATTCTTTTAATCTTCCCTTTTGAGGGCTGGTATATTTCCAGGTATACTCATAAATATCTACAGTATTGTTTTTATTATGATAGCGGACATTGCAGCTTGTGACAGGCTTCAGTTTTCCCCTGTGGGAAATATTCAGATAATAGGGGGTCAGAAGGATAACAACAGGGATCATGCTTACTTCCTTGAAGTAGGGCAGAATGTTTGTTGTTACCGACGCAAGTCCGCCGCTCCGGGCAAATCTGTTCTCGAAAGAGCAAAAAACAAGATTGCTAATCTTTAAGCCTTTCAGTCTGTCAGCTATCTCTGTTATTTCACTGGCGCTGAAGAAACTGCTCATCAGCGCCCAGTCTCTTTTCCACCTGGTCAGGTCAAGGTCCATTCATTCCTCTTTGAATACCTATGATTAATGCAGGGCTGCCTTTGCTGCATCAATTTTACTTTGGAAAAACAATAGGGTCAAGATGTACTGAGAAGTAAAAGAGGAAGCGAATCGTTTTGGGCACGCCTCGTTGCCGAGAGTCCAATCAGGCAGTCTCGAATTTCAGGCAGTCGTGAATGAAGATGTTTAAGATTTCAGGATCAAAAAACTCATCCTTCATCATAATCATGATTTCAATTGCGCGATTCTGGCAATATTTCTCCCTGTACGATCTGGCTGAAGTAAGAGCATCATATACATCCGCCACAGTTACAATCCGGGCCTCAATAGGTATATCAGCGCCACTGATGCCATTTGGATAGCCATTGCCGCCATATCGTTCATGATGGTAGAGAACGATATTTAAAACATGTTTTGAAAGCTGTGCCTTCCTGATAACGTCAGCCCCCCATTTTGGATGGTTCTTGATTACTTCATACTGATCTTTATCAAGGGGGCCTGGATAGTTCAGAATACGTTCCGGCACGCCAATTTTGCCGCAGTCATGGAGCCAGCTGCCGCGCCTGATTTCCTGAAGGAGGAGCTCGTCCAGCTGCAATGCCTCTGCCATCATACCAGCAAGGGATGAGACTCTCTCACAATGTCCCCGCGTATAAGGGTCTTTCAGCTCAACAGTTTGTGCTATGGAGAGCAGCGTTGCCTCGTCATCCCTTTTGAGTGACTGGACAAGTTCATATTTCCTCATTGCTTCTGTAACTGTGTGAATCAGTTCGTCGTCATCCCAGGGTTTTGTAATAAAGCGGTAGACGTCACCTCGATTAATGGCGGCAATGGCAGTGGTGAGGTCTGCCTGACCGGTCATCATGATTTTCATGGTATCAGGTGACAGCTCACTGATTTTTTCCAGGAGATCTACTCCCATCATGCCAGGCATGTAGTTGTCAGTCACAATAACTGCAACCTCTTCTTCATGGAGCACTTTCATGGCATCATCGGCATTATTTGCCGTATAAATGTCCAGTTCGAAATCAGAAAATAATCTGTTGATTGAATTCAGTATATACTCTTCGTCGTCAACAAAAAGAATTGTGGCTGACATGAATTACTCCTCTTATACTATGCATTCCACCCTGAAGAATATTTTTCAATAATTATTCTATTTTATATTGCCTTTACAATGGTTTTTTATCGGTACTGAGAGAAAATAACTTAAGAAAAATAACAATTTTCCTTTATGAAGAACTTTTTGATTAACCGAAGTATATCGGGTGATCAGAAACCTGTAGACAGCGATTCAATGAAAAAGATATAATGGAAACAAATTTCAACTAACTGTGAAATAAAGGTTTTTTCTTAGCTGGTCGGTATTGTTTTAACAAATATAGGGGGATTCCTCAATGAAACGTGAGCAATGGAAGAGTCAGTTTGGTTTTCTTCTTGCAGCTGTTGGTTCAGCAATCGGACTTGGCAATATATGGCGGTTCAGTTATATGGCTTACAGCAATGGAGGAGGTGCATTTCTCATCCCCTATGTCATTGCACTCCTGACCGCAGGAGTCTCCCTGCTCATCCTTGAATTTGCCATTGGTCATGAGCGTATTGGTTCGGCTCCTCTTGCCTATGCAAAAATCAGACATAACTGGGAATGGCTTGGATGGTGGGCTGTTATCTTTGTTATGTTTGGAATTGAGCTTTACTATGTTGTTATTATCGCATGGTGTCTCAACTTCTTTCTTCTCTCCTTTGACCTTGGATGGGGAAGTGATCCCAACAATTATTTCTTTAAAGAGTTTCTGGTCCTGAGTGAGGGTCCTGCTGATATAGGACAAATCAGGACGCCAATCCTTGCATCGCTCATTGCAGTCTGGGCATTAAACTGGATTATTGTGTACAGGGGTATTCGTAAAGGAATAGAGATAGCAAACAAGATTTTCATGCCCCTGCTGTTTGTCCTCACTGCCATACTTGTATTCTGGGCCCTTTCTCTTGACGGGGCAATAGACGGCATAAAGGCCTACCTGACTCCTGACTTTTCCAAATTGCAGGAACCGAAAGTATGGATCGATGCATACAGTCAGATATTTTTCACCTTAAGCCTTGGATTTGGAATCATGATAGCCTATGCAAGTTATCTTCCGGCCAAGACCAATATAACAAAAAGTGCAATTCTCACAGCTGTTATTAATAGTGGTTATTCCCTCTTTGCAGGGTTTGCAGTTTTTTCTGTTTTAGGCTTTATGGCGTCGTCTCAGGGAAAGCCCATCTCCGAGGTGGTAACAAAAAGCATCGGACTGGCCTTTGTTGCCTATCCCCAGGCAGTGAGTATCATGCCAGGCGGGAATCTTTTTGGCGCCATATTCTTTCTAAGTCTTGTCATCGCGGGGATTTCCTCTTCCATTTCCATTATTGAAGCATTCACTTCTGCTGCAGTTGATAAATTCGCTATTGACAGAAAAAAGCTGGTCAGCGGAGTCTGTGCTCTTGGTTTTCTTGGATCCATCATATTCACAACCCAGGCCGGGCTGTTCTGGCTCGACATCGCTGATCACTTTTTGACCCACTATGGTCTTGTCGTAGTGGGCATTGCAGAATGTGTCCTTGTTGGATGGTTTTTTAACCTTGATGTGCTCAGGAAACATGTTAATAAGATTTCATCCATTCATCTCGGAGCCTGGTGGAATTTCCTGATAAAAATATTTATCCCTCTGGTACTGGGGATTATCCTTGTGGGTGACCTCTACAGTGAGCTGAAAGAGCCCTATGAGGGATATTCCTGGGCAGCACTTATCTCCATCGGCGTTGACTGGGTTCTCCTTACTTTTATTGCCGCCATTGTGATTGCAATGAGGCCATGGAGAACAGATTATCACAAGTCAGGGGGACGCTCAGAAACTTGAGATCGAGTATTGTGCGCCTCGGCATCGTGAGTGCAGTCCTGCTCTTTGGCCCTGCAGGCACCTCGGGTGGATATGATCTGCTCCCAGCAGAGTCTGGGACAGACACATCCCGTGATGAATCCGTACAGTATACTGTAAGCATGGCTCTGCAGAAAGAGGGTAAAACCCCGGTTGAGAGGGGTGCTTCCAATCAGTCTGATGCAGAAAGCGAGGAAAGAGGGAAGGCCCTTTTTGATGCTAAGTGTAAATTCTGTCACAGTGCCCACAGCACTGAAACAATTGTAGGCCCCGGGTTAAAAGACATTCTGAAGAATACCAGGTTGCCCGTAAGCAGGATGAGTGCTACGCCGGAGAATATTAAAAAACAGCTGCTTGAGCCCATTAACAGAATGCCGGCTTTTGACTATCTCTCTGAGGATGATATCACAGCTATCATATCCTACTTGAAGACACTGTGATGTTCAGCATTTCCCCGAGAGAATTTTATTTGGAGGTTATGTGAAAAAAGATCATCGTAACACCCGCAACATAATCCTCATTATTCCTCTCCTGCTCTGCCTGCATCTGCAGCCTGTTTTCGCCGGGTCAGGCATCACACAGAATCCTGCGGAGCAGATGCGCTTTCAGGACATTGCCCACTGGGTAAATGTCTTTGAAGACCCCGAAAGAGACAAGTGGCAGAAGCCTGATGAAGTAGTAAGAAAGATGATGATAGGCAGGACAGATATTGTGGCCGATATCGGTGCTGGTACCGGGTATTTCACGAGGCTCTTTGCTGCTGCAGCCCCGGAGGGCAGGGCAATCGGTCTTGATGTCGAAGAGTCAATGATCCGGTATATGGAGGAAGACGCAAAAAAGCGCGGATTGAAAAACTACACTGCCAGGGTTGTTAAGACAGATGATCCTCAGATGGAGAAGAAATCTGTTGATATTATTTTTCTCTGTAATACCTATCACCATATTGAGAACAGGGTCAGCTATTTCAGGAGAGCAGCTGAGAGCCTGAAAGACGGGGGGCGATTGATAATTGTTGATTTTTACAAAAAAGAGCTTCCCTATGGACCACCGCCGAGCCATAAACTTGCCCAGGAAGTTGTCATTTCCGAATTGCAGGAGGCCGGTTATCGATTAAGAACATCACAGCAGTTTTTACCCTATCAATATTATCTGGAGTTTGATATCAGGAAACACGGCCTGAACTGGTAAGAGAGGCCTACCGTGAATCCAGAGTACAGTAAGAACGATCCTGAAACTGATGAGATACTTGGCATTACACGATGTGCCCGATGCGGCCACAGGCTTGAGGGTGAGATAGACTGCCCTGTCTGCTCGGGCTTTGATGATACTCCCCGGAGAGAAGGCATGCCGAAGTGGATCTACCTGACTGCCTGCTTTCTTACCTCACCACTTAGCCTCTATTTTTTACTGAAAACGGATAAACTCACTATTCCTGAAAAGATTATTGCTTTTTCAGGGTGTGCAATCTGGTTCCTGATATACAGGATTACACATCATTTCCGGCTATAATTACTTTCCCTTAAATCCGGGACAGGCTTCAAACCCCTTACAGGATTTCTTTTTTCTTAATTTACATTCCCTGTTAAAACATATAAATCCGGAGTGTGGTTCTACCATATCCACCCGGATGCCCTTTTTTTTTGTCATCTTTTTTTTTGTCACAAATTATTATAACACCTTGTTTACATGAGCGAATAAACTCACCGGTAACCTCTGTCTCAAGAAAGGCATACTTTGCGGGGTTGAATATGAGGATATAACATGATAAAAGAATATATGTGCATGCTCATATTGAGTGAGTATCTGCCTGTAAAGGACTGTACAAACCTATGGATGCAAAAGAACTCTTACAGCTCGGTCAAAGGCTGCTTGTTGATGGTAAATTCAGGGAAAGTATTGATGCCTTCACTCGCTCAATAGAGGGCGGGGAAGATACAGAAATTGCTTATATGAGCCGCGGCGTTGCCCTGGTCAAGGACAGGCAGGCTGACAGGGCAATTGAGGATTTTACAAAATCGATCAGCCTGAACAAAAAGAACAGCCGTGCCCATTATT
>Ga0209536_100000794_pt1 | contig 52154 bp, 56 predicted proteins | sample DeeMarSeWOR28_12_FD_187461 | JGI IMG/M metagenome (GOLD analysis project Ga0209536, IMG submission 187461) | Marine sediment microbial communities from White Oak River estuary, North Carolina - WOR-2-8_12 (SPAdes) (version 2) | ecosystem: Environmental > Aquatic > Marine > Intertidal zone >... | reverse complement strand
TAGTCGCCGAAATCGCAGGCTTTAATAGGGAAACCCTGAAAATAAATGTGAAAGACCAGAAAATAACGCTTTCAGCAAAAGCAAAAAACCGCAGATACTTCAAAAGCCTTAATCTGCCCAAAGTAGTGGTTCCAAACGCCGTCCACACAACCTACAAAAACGGCGTCCTCGAAATCAAACTTAAGAAAGCACCAAAATAAAGAAGCTGAGAATAAATGCCCCATAAAGAAAGAAAAACTAGAAAAATGCGCGGCAGCCGAACACATGGCTACGGCAGAGTAGGTCAACATAGAGACTCAGGTTCAAAAGGACAGCGGAAAGTTGGACGCCACAAGCACCTGTGGAGCTACGTTGTAACACACGAACCAGACTACTTCGGAAAACACGGCTTCACCTCACCGCAAAGTCTCAAACGGAAAGAAAACACAATCAACATCAAACAACTCAACGATCTAACTGCCCAAACGGCTATCGAGAAAGGCAAAATCAAGGTAAACCTCACAATCCTAGGCTACACCAAACTCCTTGGCACAGGAAAAATCACGAGACAATTAATCGTCAGCGTACCGTCCTGCTCCAAATCCGCAGAAGAAAAAATAAAGAAAGCTGGCGGACAAGTCTTAACCGAGTCTCAGGGAAACGGAGAGTAACAGTAGTCAATGGCCGGAAGATTCCTAAGCCTCTTTAGCCCTCTAGCGAGAGTTCTACCTGAAATCAAAGTTCCTGAACGCAAAGTCAGCTTCAATGAAAAAATCTTCTGGACCGCACTCGTACTCATCGTTTACCTCGTTATGACTGAAATCGCTCTTTACGGAATCAGCGGAGAGGTACAAGAACAATTTGGCGCCTTAAGAGTAATTTTCGCTTCAAACCGCGGCACCCTCATGGAACTTGGCATAGGACCCATAGTCACAGCAGGCTTAATCCTGCAACTCCTAGTAGGCTCGGCCATCATACAATGCGACATGTCCGACCCACAAGACAGAGGATTATTCACAGTCGCAAGCAAATTCTTCTCCATACTGCTCACCGGCATTCAGGCATCAGCCTACATAATAAGCGGCATGTACGGCACTGGCCTACCAGGCACCACAACCATAGTAATATTCTTACAGCTACTGGCATCGGGAGTAATCGTGATTTTGATGGACGAACTGATTCAAAAAGGCTGGGGACTCGGCAGCGGAATCAGCCTCTTCATCATGGCTGGGGTAGCACAGAACATCCTCTGGCAGACGTTTAATCCTGGAACAGGCTTATTCGTAGGCGGACTTTCCCAGCTTATGTCAGCTGACCCCACATACCAGTTAACGGATTGGGTGCTTGGCTCAGGGGCTTACCCGTCTCTAATCGGTTTCATAGCTACAATTGGCACGTTCTTGGTGATAATTTACTTGGAAGGTATCAGAGTTGAGCTTCCAATGACTTACGCTGGATATAAGGGCTTCCGCAGCCGTTACCCAATCAAACTCTTATATGTCTCCAATCTTCCAGTCATCTTTGCTTCTGCGCTTTTCGCCAACGTCTACTTCTTTTCTCAACTCCTCTGGAGCCAGATGGGATCACCTGCGCCTGGAACGAACTGGCTCTTTATGATCATAGGTGACTACAACAGAACAGGAGGCAACGTTCAACCCGTTGGAGGACTTGCCTATTATGTAACCCCCCCAAACAACATAATTAGCGTAGCAGCTGAACCAATAAGAGCTTCCGTGTACTTGGCGATTCTTGTAGCCTTCTGCGCAGTTTTTTCGCTTATTTGGCTTGAAGTTGGCGGTTTGGGTCCAGATAGAGTGGCTAGGCAACTTATGGATTCAGGTATGCAAATCCCTGGTTACCGACGTTCGGGAAGACCTATACAGGCAATTCTTAAACGGTATATTCCAGTGGTTACGATTCTTGGAGGAATAATCGTAGGACTAGTAGCTGGCATTGCAGATTTTCTAGGTGTTTTCGGCACAGGAACAGGCATCCTGCTTTCAGTGGGCATAATCTACCAGTACTACGAACTATTAATGCGCGAAAGAGCAGCTGAAATGTTCCCTGCTTTCAGAAGAATCTTGGGTGAGTAGTCGGAAGTCTCTGGTACTCTCGGATACTGCCCTGCTCCTTTATAGATTCAACTGGGAAAACAAGTGTCTAGAAGTAGCTACTTGAAATATCTGGATTCTATTCTTTCACCAATAATCTTGATAGATGAAAAGGTTTTTGAGCGGTTACTGTGTCTGGGGAGTTACTCCTACTAAGTAAACTGGGTAAGGGATTATCTCTTTAAATTCTTGCAAGTCTCGTTTAACCTTCTCAAATTTGGGTTCTTTGTAGGTTGGAACTATGAAAACTAGTACGTCTATTTGGTTTTTTGCGTGCGCCAAAAGGCATCTGAAGAGGGATCTGTGAACTGCGTCGATTAGTGACCTTTCAATTTCAATAGCTGTTTTCTCTTTAAAGGCAGCAAGTTTGTAAGTTGCCACTGGAAACAGGGATACCCCTATGTCCCACATGTTTTTATGAAGAAAATGCTGTATCTTATCATAATTCTCATTTGACGAAAGGTCTGTTAAGGAAGCAGCCTGCAGAATAGTTGAAAGCTGACCTTTTCTCTTAAGAAGCTCTTCCGCCCCTCTGAAACTAAAAACGTTTTTCGCTATTCCAAAGTTAGATAATGCTCTTCTGCTTTCCTCGTTTGTCTCTGACAATTCAGGAACTATTATTTCTCTCACGGAGTATTTGTCTTGACCAATTTTCGTTAATACTCTATCTTCTGGGAGGAAAAAGGAAGATTCACTCTCATGACACAGGTCGTCCATTATTTTTTCAATGTTTTTCCAGTCTTTTCCATATTTTGACTTTATGTAACTTCCTACTTCAGTTGCTGTGCCAGAACCACCTAAAGCATTTAATGCCTCAATGATTGAACCTTTCAAATTAAAAACTGGAACCATTCTCTAAACACCTAATCAGATTCATCATAATTATCCAAGGTTCAGTTCTAATAACTTTGTGGAAACTAACTATTTTTCCAACTGTTTGGAAAGGCAAATAGCCTAAAACTTAACTTATGAATGAGACAATTTCATTGATTGGTTAGAATGGCTGAGACCAATTCAGGTCTAAAAAAAGAACTAGTTGGGTTTATAAGAGAAGCTACGGCAATTATACATTATTTTTCTGACATTATCGTAGTCATATCACTTCACAACGTAATCTTCGAAAACAGTGCACTTGCATCGGTTATCATTTGGCTAATGGTAGCATTGATTTCTGCAGTCATCGCTGAATTTCTCAAATCGCGCATACCCACACCTTTGAGAATAATACGCAGGAATACGCAGCCTACAAAACCCCATTAATGGTTTAGCTGTAACACTTTTCCAACTTGGGGTTTCAAGGGATGGAGAAAAAAGAAGGATGCAAGGCATTAGAAGAGTAGACGCTAAGTAGCTTTCTTCTTTGCTTTCTTCAAAGTCTTCTTGGTTTCCTTAACGCCCTTCTTTGCAATCTTTTTAGTTGCTTTCGCGCCTTTCTTGGCTACCTTTTTACTTTCTTTAAAGCCTTTCTTCCCTAGCTTTGTACCTTCTTGTCCGATTTTCTTAACTGATTCCTCGGTCTTGTCCTTTACTTTCTTTAGAAAACCCATTAAACACCACAACACTAGTAGTATCCATTAACCTAAAATAAGTTGTGCAGTCTTTACACCAACGCCCTCTGTCATCTATGGTCTTCAACAGACTGTGTGATTTTCATTTCCCAAAATGGTAGTTACCTCACCACTCATATTTTTCATTGCTGCTGGCTAGAACTTTTGAGATCAATTGCAGGTCTGTTACTTTTTTCACGTATTTCATTTTACGAACAGCCCGTTTTCTTTAAAATGCAAGTTTAGGTGAAAAATTTAGATCAAACATTCCAATTCTATTTTGGAAGAATATAGCTTATTAAAAACACAAAATAAATTAACGCATTCACATTACTATTCCAACAATAAATCTGGACAAAACCTACTCGATAAGGAAAACAGAAATCTATGGATAACCAAGAAGTTTCCACATGTTTTAGTTGCCCAGAGTTCGACAATCGTAGATGCTGTTGTAGGAGAGCCAACAAATTGAAGCCATGTATCAAAAAAGAACAATAAAAGTTTGGCTTTCCCTAATTTTGCATTTATAAAGAAATGAACAAAGAACACTGCCTTTAAAGTTTGGCGTGGAAAAATTTCGTGAAGTTAAATATATCAATACTGAGTTGGTAAAGTTCAAAAATTTAAATTATTATTTCAATTTTTTCAGAGAACGAATCCGTATTACTTCGAAGTTCGAAGCGTAAGCAACAAGAATGGCTATAACCGTAATAATCCATTGGATTCTAATATGGGAAGGCTATTTCCGCTTGTGAACATAGAACACGAAGAAAGATTTGATGCAACTTTAGTGGAACGTCTCGCCAGAATTCTTGAATTTTTGCCAAATTTAGAGGACTAGTTCGCAACCCTTCCAACTTTTCTGTCAACCAACTTTCACAGAGGCTTTTCTCGAAATAGTTTTGGAAAACATATTATTAATAGAATGAAACCGCAAAAATGGTTATTAACGAGAAAACAAATAGGCTGTGCAAGGAGATACAAAGATGCTGGATATTACAGTTGTTCCATTAGCAACATTAGTGATAATGTTTATCGCGGTTTCTATTTCGTTTATTAATATGGGAATACACCGCCTTCTGATCACCCGCATGTGTGGGTGGGAAGAATACAAAATAATGCGAACGGAAACGTCTGAATACCAGTCTCAACTTATGCAAGCCATGCGCGCAAATGACACAAAACGCGTTGAAAAACTGAAAAGGAAAGAAACCCAAATAAGAAACATGCAAAGCAAGATGATGAAGCCCCAAATGGTACTCCTCCCGATTTCCTTCAGTTACATAATAATCTGGTACATCTTTCTAATCCCCACCTTCGGGGCAACCCCCGTGGCGATTGTGCCAGGACTCGCGGCAAATGGCATATCTGTGATATACTGGTACATGATCTGCTCTTTCTTCTTCGGCACCCTTGCTTCTCGCATAATAGGTATATCACCTATAGCGTAAAACTCATGGTTGAGCGCTATGACCAGAAAAAAAAAGATGGAGAGCGCTCCTAAGAAAGAAATAGTAGTATGCATTTCTGGAATGGCTGGAACTGGAAAGAGTACACTAGCCAAGAAACTCGCCAAGAAATACGGGTTAAGATACTATTCAGGCGGCGATGCACTGAAGGCTTTGGCGGCTGAAGAAGGGTGCGATTCATCCAAACGTGGATGGTGGGAAAGCCCTGAAGGTCTTAGCTTCTTAAAGAAGAGAGAAAATAACCTTGAATTCGACAAATCGGTCGACGATAAACTCTTGGAATACGCGCAACAAGGGCGTGTTCTTTTGGACAGCTGGACAATGCCGTGGCTACTCAAGACAGGCTTCAAAATATGGTTAGTTGCTTCAGTACAAAAAAGGGCTGAAAGAATCGCCAAGAGAAATAGAATTTCCATAAAAGAAGCCACACAAATGTTAGAAGAAAAAGAGGCAAGAACCAAAACTATCTACAAAAAACTATACGGCTTCACTTTAGGCGAAGATTTCGAGCCGTTTAATCTGGTTTTAGATACTGACAACTTAAATGCAAGCGAAGTTTTCCAGACACTCTGCATGGTAATGGATAATATTATCCTCAAAAACGACAAACAATAGCATTCTGCAAAGTTCTTGTGAATGAATTTCTTCTTCAATATCAAGGTGAAGCTACAAGTGTTGAAAGGTAGATCCAATACGCATAAAATTTTGTTTGTTACCTGATCCAGACTATGGGAGGGATGAGTGGAATTCTACCGAGCTTGGAGGTTTAGTGCTACTTATCTAAGAGAAACTTGACGTTTTTCCACTGATCCTTAGCCAGCGCGAGGTTTCCATAAGGACTTCCATGAAGCGAATAAAAAATGTAGCATAAGTAGGCGCACTGTGTGCATTCATTGTAAGTTTTGCGCAACAAATTGAATTCTTCGCTGCTCCATATTTTGGGCAAATCGAACACTGATCCCACAAAATTGTGATTATGGCAACCAGCAATCCTGCCTAAATGATCTATGACTAGAAAGTTTTGAAGAGCATGACAGTTCCATGTCCTCTTATCCTCTAGAAAGAGCGTTCTAAGAGCCTTCAATAATTGGGTAGTTATAAAGATCTTGCTGTTCCTCTTTTTCATCTCGACAAGAGAGTCACAAAGCTTTACCATCGCCTGCTTGTCTTTAATAATGAACTCGTCGTTAGCTTTACCGATTCTGAAAAGTTGATTCGCGTCTTCAGTTTGATCAAAAGTATAAAGGCAGTACCAAACTGGGATTCCTTTTTGAGTGAAATAGTTTGTGATGTCCACTATTTCGTAAAGGTTTAATTGCGAGATTGTAGGGGTTACGCTTACGGTTATCCCTTCGTTGTGCAGCGTTTCCACGGCATCCATGGCTTTTTTCCAAGCGCCTGGAATGGCTTTTATATAATCGTTTTTAGCTTCGTCTAAGCTGTCTATTGAAATTGCCACAAAATCCACGTTTCGCAAAGCTTCAAGTTTTTTCTTTGCCATACTACCGTTATCGTAAACTGTGGTTACGAAAAGCTTTGAAGCATATTCGATTATTTCGGAAATGTCCTTTCTTAAAAGCGGGTCGCCTCCAGAGATTACAAGCTCTACGATGCCGAGGTCCTTTAGTATGTCTAGTCCCCGTTTTACCTCTTCAGTGGACAGCTCTCGCTGGTCTTGCTCTTTCCAGACATTGCAGCCTCTGCAACGGTAATTGCATTTCCTCGTAATCATCCACTGAGCATGATGAGGCTTATTAGGCTTCAGCGCGCTAATCGCTATTCTGGAAGCCTTTCGCAGGTTCATATTCAAATGTTGAACACCTTGTATATTGATTGTGGCTGTTTTAATAGACTTGGTCTGCAGTTATATAAGTCATAAGGCAAAACTCGGTGAAAACAAGAAAAAAGCCAAAAACGCAGAGTTTGCCTACTGGAGAGGTAGCCGCTGGTTCGAATGGTTTTTGTCTTTCCCAAACAAGAAGCCAAGAACTTGCGTTTCTAAAATATGGTAGGGCTGAGAAAGAATAATTAAGAAATACTGCAGTTGAATATTGAATATGCGTGTGGACGTTGTCATAATTACAAAAAACAGTGAAAATATGCTTAGCAAATGCCTCAATTCTATTTATGAAAACGTTCCACTTAATCGCCTGATAATTGTCGACGGGCATTCAACCGATAAAACATTAGAAATAGTGCGTGAGTTTCAGAATAAACATCGAAACGTTTTGTTGTTGCAAGACAAAGGAAATCGCGCCACGGCAAGACAGAAAGGAATAGACCAAGTGAAAACTGAGTGGTTCATGTTTGTCGATAGTGACGCGGTTCTTTGTCAGAACTGGTTCAAGAAAGCCAAGAAACATTTGGACCAGAACGTAGGCGCGGTCTGGGGAATCGAAGTCTGGTCTACAATACAAAACCCAGAGATTCTTAAAATGTTCTTGTGGATAACGCGGAAGATATTTGATCTTCGGGGTGGAACTCATGACATACTTATCCGCACAGACTTGGTTAAAGATATAGAAATCCCAAAGGTACTCCATGTTTTTGAGGATGCGTACATTAAAGATTGGATAACCCAGAAAGGATACAAGCTGATTGCATGCTATGATCCATACTGCGTTCATCATAGACCTGCAAGTGTCTGGACCATTCAGGGTAGCTTAAATATAATCTCAGATGCAATCAGGGCTGGCAGGCTAGCCTTGCTTGTTAAACTAACACTTGCCTATGGTTTCTACACAACTTATTCGATATATCAATTTATCGCGACTAACTTGAGATATGGAGGGCGCTAGTCTTCACGATTTTTGTCTAGCAGAAAACCACATTATTGTAATTGAGAATTGGATAAATTCTTATTTTCAATCGATTCCATAATTAACGATTGTCAAAGGCGCAAGATGTTGAAGGGACTCAAAGAGGCACAAAAATGGAGCCAATAGATGTAATCGTGCTTACAAAAAACAGTGAACACTTGCTCGATGGATGCTTACGCTCAATCTACGAAAATGTGCCCGTCAAAAACCTAATAATAGTTGATGGCTTTTCAACGGATCGCACTTTAAAAATTATAAACGAAGTCAGTGAAACACACGGGAACATTAAAGTTCTGAAGATTAACGGTTCAAGAGCTAGAGCCAGAGAAAAAGGCATACAACAAGTCAGTACGGACTGGTTCATGTTCGTAGACAGCGATGTCATACTCGGGCGAGGCTGGTTCAGAAAAGCTGAGAGAACCGTGAAGAAAAATGTTGGGGCCGTTTGGGGCGTAAATATTGATCTCGTCCCTAACGTGAAAGACAAACGTATTCTAAAGTTGCAGAGCATAATCGCTAGACTATGCTTTAGTCTTCGAGGTGGCATGCACGACACACTTATCCGCCGTGAGGCTGTGGATGGAATAAGAATTCCTGAACAACTTCACGCTTACGAAGACTCGTATATAATCAACTGGATCAAAAAGAAAGGATATAAAACGGTAATTGGCGACGATATTTACTGTTTACATTTCAAGCCGCCCGCAAGTTGGAATTTGCAGAATGGGGTTTCACAAGCGATGGTTGAATTTAGGTGTGGGGTTGTGTACTCCCACATGTATGAATACATGTTTCTATATCCAGTTTTCATGTTTCAATGGTTCATACAGCTTTCCCTTCAAGGCGCCCAGGGACTATTAAAGCCTCAGCGCAGTCCAAAGATGGTCTGAAGGCGGTCTCTGAAGATCCCTTGTTACACCATTTTTCTGCTTTAGCACCCTGCAAAGTGTGTTTTCCGTGAACTCACCTATAACCGAAGCCGGAATCCCCTCGCTCCTCAAGTTTCTAACGATCTCCTTTGCCTTTTGCGCTTCTGCAGAAATTATCAAGGCGCCTGACCCTATTAATTGAAGCGGGTCAATCTGGAAGTAGCTACAAATCTGGGCTGTTTCAGGCTCAACAGCAATTGCTTCTTCAATGACTTTAACTCCCAAGTTTGAAGCGTCTGCCATTTCGAGGATGCCACCCGCCACACCACCTTCAGTAGGGTCATGCATGGCATGGACGCCACCTGTTTTGTACGCAATCAAAGCGTCTTTTACAACGCTTATTTGATTGTAAAAGTCCTTTGCCGCTTGCAGCATCATGTTGCTCATGATTTTTTTGAGTGCTGGTTCTCTGTCTGTGGCTAGAATAGCTGTGCCTTCTATCCCTGCACTTTTCGTTAAGATAAGCTTGTCTCCTGGTTTTGCTCCGGCTGCCGTTACATATCTTCCCTTTTCCGCTAGACCTAAGACGCAGCCCACAACTATTGGATTGGACAAGTTGGGTGTGGATTCGCAGTGTCCGCCAACTATAGCTATTCCTAATTCTTTGGCTGCCGCGTTCATCTGAGAGCTTATTATCTCAACAAGTTTTCTATCCGCGTTTTCAGGAAGCATCATACATGAGAATAAAAATGCTGGTTCAACACCGAAAGTCGCTACATCATTAGCGTTAACGTTGACGGCGAGCCAACCGATTCTCTCAACGGCTCCTGTGATGGGGTCCATGGAAACGATTAAAGATTTTTCTCCCAAGTCTAAAACTGCGCCGTCGACACCCACTGAAGGACCAACAACAACTTCTTTGCGTACGACACCTAGATTTTTGAAAACTACTTCTTTTAGGATGTTTACGGGGATTTTTCCAGGAGGCAACTTCATAGTTTATCCCTCTATGAGGTCTAACTTTTAAGTTGTGGGAAACGCCTTAATACGACATGCATTATTGGCACAGCAATTACCAAGCCTATGAGCATCTGGACGATATTGAAGGGGACTTCTGCAAGTGCCAGAGCAAAAGGATAACCTAGCACAAGCTGCTCATAAAGGAAATAGCCTACAACCATTTCTAACCCTCCAACCGCAACTGAAACGATGGCGCAAACTGTAGTATTTGGAAAGTATTTTCTGAGTTTCAGGTTCATTAAGCCAACGATTGCACCTTCTGCGCCTTTAATAATCAGCGTCCCTGGCGCGAAAACACCGAAGCCTAAATAAATATCCGCAAGCATTGCGCCAATTCCCCCTGAAAGGGCGCCAACTAAGGAGCCAAAAAGTAATGCTGCAACGTAGATTATTGTTTCTCCAACGTTGAAGTAGCCAGATGTAGCAGGTATGGGTATGGGCGGAATTTGTGAAGTGACTATAAACACTAGCGCAGCGAATACTGCCGCAAGAGTTAATTTTACTGTGACACCAAATTTGCTATGATCTTTCTTCATCAAATTCACAACGTTACAATTACAAGGCATAGTTAAGTCAGCTTTCTAATATAAAAGCATCAGAAAAATCCAATTTTACACTTTAAATCCAAGAGTAAATGGATTCTTTGGGACACCTATCGTTTTGGAAGGGGAAAATCTAAATGGAAGTGCATTGCTTGATATAGCAAGTTAAGAGTTGACGGTTATGAGTGAAAAAGAAGACCCAATTAAAATGCATAAAGACGCAAATAATATCATGGAATCTGGAAAATACGAGGAAGCAAGAGAGCTCTTCCTCAGGACAGCGGAGCTTTACCGGAAAAAGCAGAATTATTTTGATTCAACAACTATGCTTTACAAAGCGGGTGAATGCAGCTTCGCCCTTAAAGAGTACGAAAAAGCCGTTGAGCATTTCACGCAGTCCGCAAAACTTTCCTTTGATAAGGGGTACGATCGCTTCGCCGTGAGCGCCTTGGACTACGCGAAAGACTGCCACAAAGCCTTGGGAAACAACAAAGAAGTTGAAGAGTTGACGAAGAAAATCAAAGAAGCTAAAGCAAAGCTTGAAAGCGCTTTCTAAGCGCCCCTTCCCATATAGAACAAACCACCCTTTGTGTCAGTCCCTTCAATAGCTTAGCTCTTTTTCTTAAGGGAATCAATTAATAATGGGCTGAAACACCTTTCAGTAGCAAAGTTTTAAGGTCATTGTCATGGCTACGCTTTTCAAGTCTCTAGCGGAACTCCTCGAAAAAGTAGAAGCCACAAAAAAGCGACTGGAGATAACAGGCATGATTGCCAACTTCTTGAAAAGCTTGAACTCAGAGGAAGTTGAGCCTGCTGTGTCCTTGATTCTTGGACGGGCTTTTCCTAAATGGAGTCAGAAAACCTTAGACGTAAGCTGGATGACTCTCATCGGCGTTCTGCAGCGGATAACAGGTGCTGACTTGGACATGATTCGTGAAGCTTCCGCAAGCACTGGCGATTTAGGCGCGGCTGTAAAGACAGTTTTTGAAAAAATCAACTTGAAAAGGCAAGTGTTGTTGCTGGAGAAAACGCTTACGATAACTGAAGTTAGACGTTTACTACATTCCATAGCGGGAACTAAGGGTTCAGGGTCGAGAGAAAAGAAGGATCGCTTGATAGCGGCGCTCTTAGGTCAGGCATCGCCTGTGGAAGCTCAGTATCTGGTGAAGATTTTTCTGGGGGAGATGCGGACGGGTTTACAGGAGGGTTTGATGGAGCAGGCAGTAGCCAAGGCTTTTGAGGTTCCGCTAGGAACCGTGCAGAAAGCGAGTATGGCATTGGGCGACATAGGCGAAGTAGCAGCCATAGCCAAAATGGAGGGGAAAGAGAGTTTGTCGCATATAGGGTTGCAGGTTTTTAGACCAGTGAAACTGATGTTGGCTCAGGTGGCGCGCGATGTCGCTGAGGCATTGATGGAGCACGGTGGCAGAACAGCCTTCGAGTACAAGTATGATGGGGCTCGGGTTCAGATCCACAAGCGCGGGGATGAAGTAAAGGTTTTCAGCAGAAGGCTCACTGACGTTACCCAGAGCCTGCCCGAAGTAGTTGAAGCCGTAAAAAACAACATCAAAGCAGAAGAGGCGATAGTGGAAGGTGAAGTCATAGCCGTAAACGAAAGCGGGTATCCCATTCCCTTCCAGCACCTGATGCGCCGGTTCAAGCGGGTCCACGAAGTTCAGGGCACAGCTGATAAGATACCCGTCAAGCTCTACTTGTTCGATGTTCTATTCGTTAACGGAAAAAGCACAATCGCGCTTCCTTATATTCAACGCAGGAAGGCTTTGACTGAAAACACTAAACAAATACCGCTAGCGGTGCAGCTTGTCACCGAAAAAAAGGACCGCGCTGAAACTTTCCTTAGCGAAGCCATGGGCTCGGGATATGAGGGCTTGATGGCGAAGAAACTAGAGAGCCCTTATGTGCCTGGAACACGCAGGAAACGCTGGTTCAAGATAAAACCTGTTTTAGAGCCTTTGGATTTGGTTATCACAGCGGCTGAGTACGGTTACGGGCGGAGGCATGGTTGGCTTTCAGACTATTATCTGGCTGCACGCGACGCTGCAACTGGCGAGTTTATCAACGTGGGTAAAACGTTTAAAGGTTTGACCGACGCAGAAATGGTCGAAATGACCAGGCGACTTAAAGAATTAGCGGTCCAGGAAGAGCGCAGTGGCGTGGTGGTTCTTCCGAAAGTAGTGGTTGAAGTTACGTATAACGAGATTCAGAAGAGCTCCAAGTACGAGTGTGGGATGGCATTACGATTTGCCCGCATAAGTCGCATAAGAGACGACAAGAACCCAGAGGACGCAGATACAATCGAGAAGGTCCAAGAAATCTTTGAGAGGCAGTTCGCCAAAAAAGGCAAATATAAAGCTGACTAACAACAATTCTCTCTTAGGCGAGAACAGAGATGGATGTAGCGGACAAAAAAGCGTTTGCTTCTGAGTTTTACAGTCGCCAAGTAATTCTTAATGAGTTAGGCGTAAAAGGTCAGAAGAAACTGGCGAAATCGAAAGTCGCCGTTGTTGGCGTAGGCGGACTAGGCACTGTTTCTTCGCTGTACTTAGCTCTGGCAGGCGTTGGACATTTGCGTTTGATAGACCAGGACACTGTAGAAACGCCTAATCTTCATCGCCAAATCCTGTACAGCTTAGATGATTTGCATTACCCGAAGGCTGAGGTTGCTGCGAAGCGGTTGGAGAAGCTTAATCCGCTTTTGAAGGTTGAACCCGTTTCAGATAACGTGAACACAGGCAACGTTGAGAAGTTATTAGCTGGAGTTGACATTGTTGTTGACGGCTTAGATAACATGTTTACCCGCTATTTACTAAATCGAACGTCCGTTAAGCTGGGCGTTCCATATGTTTTTGGCGCAGCCATCGGCATAGAAGGGAACCTGTCAGTTTTTGCGCCTCCTGAAACTGGCTGTTTAGAATGTTTGCTGCCAAACATGTCAGACAACGATTTGATGACGTGTGATACTCGCGGAGTTGTTGGTGCCACACCTGGAATAATCGGCTCGATGCAGGCCATGGAAGCCATAAAGGTTCTAACGGGCATGGGTTCCCCGTTGAAGGGTAAGCTTATGGTTTGCGACTTCAACGACATGTACTTCACTACAGTTGACACTTCGAAAGCCGCGAACTGCCCTGCTTGCCGCGGTACTCTGGCTCAGTTGGAACCTCGAGAAAAACTTGTTTGGCTTTGCGGTCGAGAGACTGCTAACATTAACCCTGAAAAACCATTGAAGCTGAATCTCGACGAGGTTTACGAGACCGTTAGGCAGCGGTTTAGGGTTCGAGTGAAATCGCATCTTGCTATAATTTTCGATTATGGGAAGATGGAGGTTAGCTTGTTTAACGGCGGGCGCATGCTCATAAAGAACGTTCAGAACGAAGCAGCGGCCTTTAAGGCGTATCGGGAGATTCTTGAAAAACTAAACATTCGACAAGTTGCATGAACTTTTTCCTATCTGTCAAAAACTAGGGTACTTGAAAAGAACGAAAGGGTTAGATTTGTTTTAGTCTTTGCTACTTAGTATGTTGCTAAGCTTCTTCTCCGTATTGACTAAGGTCCAGACCTGCACCTTCTGCTTAAGGGTTTCCTCTGAGTGGCGAGAATATATTTACCAGTTTCAGTAGCAGATATGAGCCTGAGAAGGCGAAAATCGCTGCTAGCTCAACTGCCAGCAACTGAGCGACAAGTTGATCTGTGTTTCCGCAAAGTGAACCGCTAACGCTATGAAAAACCGCCGAAGGGAATAAGGCAGTTGCCATTAAATCCTAAACTCCCTCAATGCTGCGACATGCAAAGATATTTAGTGTCTCGTCTATTTTTGACCTGCCTGCTCGCTAGTTGGCTACCAAGTTTAAGATTATTCCTGCAGTTGAGCCTATTATTGCTGAAGTTATGTCGACGTAGCATTTCGCAAGCCTATCGTTACTTTGTTGTTTATTAGAAGCCAATAATATTTTTATTCCAGTCTCAACCTAGAGTCACATTGCTGGGGTGGCCGAACGGTTCAGGCGGCAGCCTGCAGAGCTGCTATATGTGGGTTCAATTCCCATCCCCAGCTCCACGGCATACATCTACATACTATTTTGGTTTTCTGAAGATTTTTCCGCCATCACTGTATTCTCCAGTCACATATTCCCAGCCATCCTCAATTAGCTGGCACGCCTCTTTTGTGTTCTCTGCAACTTTGCTGATAAACTGATCATTTTCATGGTAAGAGTTATTTCATCGGTAGTCCTTTGGCTTAATCATGCCTGCCTTATCTATTCGTCCAGCATCAATTTCAGACATTCCATCAATTGTAGAAGTTAGATTAGGAGTTCTAACAGACAAAGAACTTTCTGGTTTTTCCGTTCCAGGGAGCAGTCTATATTACTCAAAGTTGACGGAAATGTGGAATACAGGTAACAGGTTAAAAGATGATTCTGAAGTTTTTGTAGCTGTATCCGATGGGAAAGTAGTTGGTTTCATTGTTTTCAGCATGAAACAATGCGATGATAACATAGATAATATTGTTGTGGCCAAGAAAGAACAAGGAAAGGGTGTTGGCAGAGCTCTTGTTGAATACATAGAAGATTTAGCGAAATCCAGAGGGATGGATGTCATTACTACTGACACAACAGAGAATGCAAAGCGTGTTCCTTGGAAAGCATACGGTTTCTGGAAGAAAATGGGTTATGAAGATACCGGAAAAAGATTGGCGTCAGGTTATGATTTTAAAATCATTCCTTTGGTTAAGAAACTGAGTTGAATCGGTTGCTGATATTTGCATTTTGGCTAGCTAAACATTTCATCAGAGATCTTATGAAATTTTAAAAAAAGGAGTGTTTTGAGCGAAATATCTCCACTTCTGTCTGGATGTGACCGTGTTGAACTATTGACATGTGGAATAGGACTACTTCACAAAAAAGCAAAAGAAGAAAGCGGAGTTTACAGATAATATCTCTACTGTGATAAGGGTTCAAATCCATAATTAATTTAATACCAGTGGAAACCATCTATTCTTACTCGCGATTGAAGCGTGTTATTCTAACGAATTTGTAAGCTATTGGAGCATAAACTGGTGCAATTCCCATAGCAACGGTATACAACACCATTAATATTCGAGCAGTATCATTTGAAATCCACTGCACCAAAAATCTGAGGAAGTCAGGCAACACATCTGCAAAATATGAAAAATCAAAAGGAAAGACCACTATTAGCCAAGCAGTAGCCACAGCAATAAAGATAATCCCACCAAAAGTATCAAAGAGTCGAGAGAGGAGTCTTTGACCAAGCACGCCTTCTAACCCAGATGTAATAATCCAAGCAATCCAAGAACCATAGAGCATAAACATCTCTATTGCGCCAAATGCTACAGTGAAGAAACCTGTTGACCATATATGATGAGCAGCCAAATACAAAATCATCAAAACGCTACCTGTAAAAAAGAATCCAATCCCCACGATGCGTTCGTTTTTTGGAATGCCCTTATCTGCTTCTGCTTTCCCTCTTGAAAACCAGTTAACAGTGGGTTCAGTTTTGGTTAAATTGATACCTCCTTCATTTCTTTTGTAGTTGCTGTTTCATTTTTTTGAGCAAACTCTTCTGCATTTTGGAGATCTTCCGCATTAGGTCTGCTCTTATTCATTCCCCCAAAAAACCTCAAAAAACTATTAGTGTTGAAACCTTTGCATTGAAATTCATCAAAAATTCTATAGCCCTTGGATTCCAGTTTTTCTCTTAGGATTGAGTGATCTTCCTTTCGTTTTTTTTCTCCTGTTAATGCAGCGGTTGAGAAAATGAATGAGTTCTTATTGTCTACTGGTAGTAGTCTGTCGGCGAAGTCCAAAAGAGGTTTGTAGTGTTTTCCACTATCTATTCCTGCACCAAATCCTATTAAATCATATTCTTGAAGCTCTTCAGGAACTGTTTGTTGTGGGGTTTTTATTTGTGCATTAAGAACTTTTGCAAAAGCCTTAGCAACTTTCTCTGTGTTCTTGTGATGATATGAATACAAAACCAACAGAGATTTCATTGACAACACAATTCTATCTTGTTTTATAAGAGTAATAAGATTATGTACACCTAATTCTTTTTTTGAGAAGCGTTAATTACATCTAGAAAAACGAATTAGAAAAGGGAGTATTGAGGGATATTTCCACGCACAGAGGATTCAATTTGCAACCCCTGGAATACCTTTTACAGCCCTCAAAATTTAAGCTGATTACTTTAATATTTGTAAATGCAAATTGAAATAATTGGAGATAACATGAACAAAAAAATAATTGCTGGATTAGTGTCCGGAGTTGTCATCGCTGCCACACTTCTTCCAGCTCTAACGCTTTATTATAATAACATAATAGCCGAAAAAGATTCCCAAATAGCTTCACTGAACGCTGAAATAGCTTCACTGGAATCTGAAATCACCAATCTTAAGAAGCCTAATCTTGTGACTGCTTTAGGCATTTATGAAAGCATTAGCAGTTTACCTTATAATGAAGATGACCCCGCTACGTATAATAGATTGTTAATTTCAGGTACAGTAACTAACTTTGGGTTGAGTACAGCTTACAATTCTGGATTGCATGTTGTTGCAATAGATGTTAAAGGCGAAGTAGTAATCAATATGACCGTGCCAATAGCTGCTGGTTCATATGGACTTGAAGGAAACAAAGGTCCTTCAACGCTGATTGATTTACCAAGCAAAGAAACAGGAGAAGCTCAATTAGCTATATACCACAAAGGCGTTGCGAGTAGTTGGACTATAACGCCGGTCTGGACTGATCAGAAATAAATACTCGCCTCTATCGCGTGCAGTAACTCCTACATTTTACTGAGTTAACTAAAAAAAGGCAGTAAAGGGAAATATCACTTGCAGTGGATGCAATTCCTAGCCCCAGCTCCACGGCAGACCAGCCAAAATCTATATTGTTATCATTATTCCAACTAATATGTAAGTTATTCCAACTCCAATAAGAATTAATCCAATTGCCAATCCTGTAGGTGATTTTCTCTCTTCTTCCATCACTTTTGTGTTCCAAATTGAGGATATGTATTTTCTGAAAAGAAGTCTTGTTGTCCCCCATGCATTATAGAGGATAACTCCAGCTACCAGAGCTCCAAACAAAATAAATGCTCCTCCTTGCAAAAATAGCATGTCACTAAGCAACAGTGTTGTTGATCTATTTCTCCAATAGGGCAATAGCTTTTGCAAAGCTGAAACAAAAACATCCAGATAGATGAACTCCAAAATCATTGGAGCAAGCAGTAGTATGATAAAAACAAGTAGAAAGATTATGTTTCTGGTTCTTCTCAGGGTTTTCACTCTGACCTAATACTAGTTGATTCATTATAATTAAAACTATTATTGAGCTTCTAAGACAAAATACTAAGAAAAGGAGTTTTGCGGGAGATATATCCACTTCATATGGATGCAATTCCAACATAGTAGAAATTGATATTTGGATTCGCCCCAAACCCGGTGTAGAAGAGGTTCGCAAAGTCACTTATCCGTAATTCAGAACTGTTAAAACTGAAACTAAGAAACCAGTTCGCTATGACGATGACCAAAAATGTAGCTGGGTTTACTATTGTGATTTTGGCAGTAGTGTGTTCGGTGTTTATCATAACGTGGATTGAGCAACTACGACCGAAGTACCCAATAGATTATGGTGCTATGTTATGGGAAGGCATCAGCATAACTGATGTGCAATTCGGATCAAACAGCCTGAAAATTATTGTGACAAACCTTCCTCCGGAGTATTGCACAGTCACAGTGAAAATAACCAATGTAACGGTTAGCAATGTAAACCAAAATACATCGGTCATGATTCCAGCAAACCAGACAATTCCAGTAGATACGCAAAGCTCCATCAGAATAGGCTACGAGTGGACATATGGATCTATATATAATCTGGTGTTAAATTCTGCAAGAGGCTATGCCTTTAATTATACTGCAGTTGCTCCAACTTACATAAATCACCTAGAAGTGATATCGGGTAAGATCAACTCAATCTGTTCCAATATTGTTACTTCATTAGAGTGCCCGTTGCCGCTCTATAAAATCAAGGGATATATTGGATAATTTGCCGCCTTGACGATTCGAAGAATTTGCGTTGGGATTTAGCTGGAGAGCTTTTAACTAAAACCCAACGATTTTGGCTTTGATTGATGCCGTGGCTTTCCTATGAGGGGTTCTTTTCTGAGGAACCTGCTAGACTGTGCCAAGCTTGCTGTGAACGCGGTGCTGGTTTAAGTCAATGGTTGGTTAATCCAACCATTAAATATAAAGCTTTCTTCAATTTTTCTTTACGACCGCGTTTTCCCAACACATTATGCATTAAAAAAGAAGGGGAGACATTTCCAATGCTGAAATGCCCACCCAGGACGGGTTCAAATTGCAGAGTCCCTCTGCCAACCAACACAGAGACTTCGCAAGATGTCGTTTCATTTGGTAATTTCAAAGCAAAAATTTTTATATATGGTTGGATTATCCAACAAACTCATGAAGCCGAGAAAATCAAAACTGAAAATGACAATCGCAGCACTTTTGACTCTAACAATTATCTTAGGAATTGGAGGATACATGATTTATCAGCAACAAACTCAAAATGACCATAAACAAGATCAAAATGACCAACAGCCTATTGTTGACTGGTCACACACATTCCACAATGATATGGCACGCACAGGTTACTCAACTTCGACAGGCCCGGTCACAAATCAAACTCTATGGACCTACCTAGCCCAAATGCAATTAGAGTATTCTTCACCGGCAGTTGTTGATGACGTAGCCTATTTTGGCTCAAATGACCGCAGAGTTTATGCTGTGAACGCGTCAACGGGTGGCAAAATATGGAGTTACCTTACTGGCAATTCAGTGGAGTCTTCTTGCACAGTAGCCAACGACATAGTTTATTTTGGCTCACATGACCACAACGTGTACGCCTTAGATGCCGCAACAGGAAGCAAAATATGGAATTTCACCACCAAAGATGAGGTGTACTCTACTCCTGCTGTTGTCGACGGCGTGGTATATGTTGGCTCAAATGATAAAAACGTATACGCTTTAGACGCTACAACTGGAAAAGAAAAATGGAATTACATGGCAAGCAATTTTGTTTATTCTTCTCCTGCAGTCGTTAATGGGGTGATCTATGTTAACTCGTTTGATACTGTTTATGCTTTAGATGCTACAACTGGAAAAGAAAAATGGAGCTACTTTGTCTGGGGTCCGATTTATTCTTCTTCTGCTGTTGTTAATGGCAGAGTCTACTTTGGTGCAAGCAACACAGTTTATGCTTTGGACGCTACAAGCGGTAAAAAGATATGGAATTACACTACTGGGGATCGCGTGGAGTCTTCTCCAGCAGTTGTCAATAACATAGTGTACATCGGTTCAAATGACCAAAATGTATATGCTTTGGACGCTACAACTGGAAACAAAATCTGGAGCTACACAACAGGCAATGAGGTCAATGGAAGTCCCACTGTTGCTAGTGGAGTAGTCTATATTGGCTCAAAGGACAGCAACGTCTATGCTTTAAACGCCTCAACAGGCAGCAAAATATGGAGCTATACAACTGGAAACCAAATAGAATCAACTCCAGCCATAGCTAATGGCATACTCTACATAGGCTCAAACGACGCCAAAGTGTATGCTTTTGCCAACTAATGGTTGCTAGTATTTAGCAGCTGAAAGGTGCACAAATGGATTTTGCATTTTGCTATAGCTTCAGAGGTTACAGAGGCTATCAAGACAATCATAACATTCAAGGTGATGAGTGGCTTAATTAGCATAAACGAAACAGAATACAAGATTACTAGAGGAAACGGGAAGGTTATTGGCGAAAAGCACGGCGATTTTCTTCTGCAAGCACAAGGCACAAACCCCGACAGGCATTCTATTACTCTAAAACTGGCAGGACTATACTTCCGGATATGCGGAACGCCTTTATGCAACTAGACTAGTAGCTTCGCCGCAAACTGAAAGCGCCAAGACCTCGCTAATTTTGCTTTAATTGATAATAGTCTAAGCAGACTCATCTGATCCAAACGGGCGCTATCTAGCGCTTCTTGTATTCTAAATATAATCGTCCGCACTTTTATCCATTTACAAATGGCTAAGAACGAAATCCTTTTCTCTGATAGCCTTTTGCATAAGGTCTTTAACAGCGTCATTCATGTTGCCCGAATAGTAAGGTCGGACAATCTTCTCGGCAAATTCAGTGAGGAAACTTGCTGAAAAATCGTGCAAAGTAAAATCCACAACGAGGTCAGGTCCAACAGTTAAGAGTGCGACTTTCTTTTTCATACGGAATCACAGTTTTACGGTCTTAGGCGCAAAACGCTAAAAAAACGAGCGCTATACCGACCTCTCAGTACTGTAGAGAGCTGAGTTAAAATGATTCTGTCTAGATTCATAACTTTGAAACATGATAAAAGGGGGCAGAACACTTCTCCCGGTCAGGATACACATGAAAGGCAAGGTCATCTGTTAGATTTGTTTTTGTCAATATCCAACAACAGTTAATTCAGTGTCATTTTCTGCGGTTTTATTCTGCTGAACGGGTTCTTCAGCTTCACCAGTATTTTCTTCTTCCGCCGTTTGTGAACGTGACGATTTCTCTTGCAACTTGCTCAATCTTTTCTCCAAATCGCTTTTCCGGGATTCAAGACAGCTCAGAGCCGACCTTTTTGTTTCGATTTCCGCTTTCAGCTGCTCAATAATTTTTGCTTCAAGCGTCTGCAAGTCACTTTCTAGCATTTTTTCAGTTTGCGATAACGAAGCTAACTCGTTCTCCAATTGGCGCCGCTTAATCTGTAGCTCACTAAGCGTGATTGATTCGCTCATAATGTTTTCACTATATCCAAGATACTAGAAAGAAAAATAATTAGTTTATGAAGAGAAGATCAGGATTTAGAGCACTGATCTCCAAAGTTCCATTGGCATTCAGGAACATTATAAGTGCTTGTATTGAATAGAGGCTTAATTGGAAGAAGTTCAGTATTTCTAAGGCAGACGCTTAACAAATCATAGTCTTTTAGACGTGACCCCGTCAATAACCATTACTTTTTCTTCGCTCGTCTTCAAGTTCCTGAAAAGAAGCTTGAATCTAGGAGTGTAAATTACTGAGCGATCAGTTATTTCAAAGACTTCTTCAACAATTCTGCTTACGTCTTTTGGCCGCCTAGCTATTCTCTCCTTGACAAAATTTACATCCACGTTTTCACCCAGCGCTTCTATCCTAAATTCCGCAATTATTTTCTCCGGTTTCTTCTCAGAAGGGGCAGATGGAAGATTATCCACCATCGCATCTTTGCCATTCTTGTCCAAGATTAGAAAAGCTTTTGCTTCTTTGATGAGCCGTTCTTCCCCTTGTAGCTTAATAGTTCTGCTTGATTTGGAAGTTTCAGGCAAGAATGTATGCTTTAATAGAACAACCTCTTTGACTGCTTCATCAACTTTAAAAACGTAAGTACATTTACGATAATAGTCCAGGAAGTATTTCCCACTTATTATTATATAGGGTTCATAGTATTTTTCCAAAGAAATAAACTGGATTTCTTCCGACCTTGGCTTGAATAAACCAAATTTGGTGAAAATCTGTTGCTTGAGTTTTTCTCCAGTAACTCTTATGACTGTTGGGTCGACGTTTGCTTCGTAAACAATGGTTTTCCTATCAACAATGTTTTCCCTTATGGTTGGTGTTTCGGCTGAGATGACTATTGGTTTATCATTCATTGTTTCAGTCAATAGAGATACCTCCACGTTTGTCTCGAGGTTTGGTCTAATAACTATTGTGAATTCAGAAACCGAATCAGAGTTAACCATATCCACAGTTCAATAAAAGCAAAGGTAATTTTAACTATTCACGGAGGTGGATCGAGCGAAACCGATCAAAGACTCAAAGAATCAACGAGAGGATAGTTATCTTGATTATCCTCATCGATGACGTATGGCGTATTCCATATACCTGAGTTGGCTATTTCCTCAGCATCAGGATACACGCTTTCGTAATTACTCCAATAATTCCCTTCTTCACCATTATCAAAAGCATTTGTTGAGTCAGAACTTGAAACCGCGTTTATATTATTGTCATCTCCATTATTCACGAAACTGTTATGGTACAGAATGTTGTCAGAAGCCTCGTAAAAATAAATGCCTAAATTGTTATTTGCAATGTAGTTTCCGGAAAAAGTAGTGTAGTTTGAATGCCGAATGTAGATAGTGTAATTGGCGTGTGATGTAAATTCATTTTCAGATATTCTGTTATTTGAAGACTCCTTCATGAAAAAACCCCACATTTCGTTGTTTTCTACGGTGTTTTCAGAAATGATGTTGTCGTTTGAAGAACCCTGAATCCAAATGGCAGCGTAGTTGTCTGTGAAATAGTTTTGGGAAATAATGTTGTTAGACGCTGAGGTGAGAAAGACGCCGTAGTCGAACCCTGCAATTTCCAATTTATTTATTGTTACGTTACTTCTTCCAGTCAAATCTACACCCTTGGAACCATATTCTGCTTTGCCTTGAAGTGCGTGATCTGCACCATCAATTACAATGTTGTCTCTCCCAACCAAAATCGGGACATAAAGATCAGCGGTTAAAGTGTAGTAGCTATTTCCAACATTCGAAATCGGCGCCGTTAAGGGACTAATCTGCCCATCAGGCCTGATATAGATGACTCCAGTTGTAGGTGATACCGGTGAATTTCCGTCTGAAGGTAAAGTTTGGGTGTATTGCCATGCTCCATAAACCGCCAATATTAGTATGAGAAAGAAAACAGCCACGAAGATTTTCCCTTTCGGCCATTGCCGCGGCTTTTTTTGGGCTTCTCTTTCGCTCTGCATTCGATAGGTTTCTTGGGCGCGCTGCTGTTTTATTTGCCTTTCACGCTGTAGTTCTTTCCAGCTTTTCTTCTTTTCCTTTTTTGGCATCTTTCTCAGTTATAGTCCCAAGCTAAAGCTTCTTTTTCTTTCTGCAAATTGAGATCCATGACTATTAAAGTTTTTTCAAAATTACACTAAAGCCTTACAAGAATTCCAACAGCAACTAAATTCTATGGACAAGACTAGGTTTTTGGTATTCTAAGACTCTCAATTCTACTGTTTCTTTAGGCGCATCCTCGGTTTAACCCAGAAGAAAGCAAAGAATATGTTGTGGAATAGAAACCGGAAAACACTCGGCAATGCATTTTACGATGATTATCTTAAAAAAACCTAAAGAGGGTATAGGGCTTTACGAAATACGCCAAGCGCTTGTCTGATTTATTCTCGAAAAGCCAACTTAAGTTCCTTTTTGAAAAAGTCCTTCAGCTATATGCAACTCTTCGACTGTATTGATGTTCATTGCGACCTCTTTTCGGTCTGATACGTATATCTCCTCATCTAATTCTTTCTCGTCAATCCTTCGCCCATCGATCACGTTGATTCCCGCAGGCACCAGATGCTTACCATTTAACGTAAATTCGTACTTTCCAGATAGCCCAAGCATCGCCTTTTTTTCTTTAGACACCACCACACTCAAAGCAGGCTTGCCGCATTTTTCATAATGCTTCACAATATCATCGATGATCTCGGATTTTATAAGCGGTAAATCAGCGCTAATAGCCAAGACTGTTTGCAGATTGAGAGTCCTAACAGCGTATCGCATGTCAGAAACGTACTCTTTTCCTGGAGTTTTGACAACGGAAACTGGGTATCTGAGCATCACCTTTGCGGTTTTAGGCGTGTAATCACTGACCGCAACCACAATAGAATTAACTTTTTTGGCGTTTTTTAGCGCAGTAAGAACATGTTCGATGACTGGTTTGCCACCGACTTGTAGCAGAGGCTTCTCTTCCGAAAGCTTCATACGCTCGCCTTTTCCTCCCGCCATGATAAGAGCGGTTACATCCATCTTATCATCGCCAACAAAGTTATTAGTGAAACCATACGCGCGAGTTCGTTTGTTGCGCCTAAAACGTCACCTGTTACGCCCTTGAAGTGCATGTGTGAAATCCCAACCATGACTAGGCTTGTAAGAACTGCTGCCAATAAGGCGACAGCCCCTACTAACCAAAGCAGTGGCAAGGCTATTCCGAGGGATAGAGCTAAAGCAACAACCAATCGGACAGTGCCTTTTTTTCCATGCATAGCTTCTATGAAAACGGATGCCATTCCTCGGTGAGCAACTTTTCCAGTCCAAGCGCCAAAGACCATAGAAAGTTTTGCTGAGACCTCAGCCACCACAATGCTTTGGATCATGACACTGATGTCTAATTCAGCAATAGAGAAAGCGGTGATCAAAACCGTCATTATTCCCAATGACAAGCCACCTGCACCAGTTAATTGGTCGTGCATGATTTCGATTTTTCTTTCTGCTGAGCCATGAGCCATGACCCCGTCGCCGAAATCTAACAAGCCATCAGTGTGATGTACCCCGGTGAGGAGCAATAAGAAGCCCAAAACTAATGCGCCTACAACTAAACTTGGGAGAAACTGGGAAGTTACCCAACCGAATAGCCCAGCCAGCAATCCAATAAAAGCGCCTATTAATGGAAAAAGGAACATTGCCTTCGCAGCATCAGTAAAGCAATCCTCATCCATGGTCGGCGTGAGGATTGTTAGAAAAGAAAACAGACTTTTGACTTCTTTAAGCATTCACCCTCATCACTTAGTTCCCATTAAAGCAACATAGTTTCTCTCAATCTCTTTGAGCAACATGTCTTTAGTAACAGCACCGCCTAATTTAGCCATCGCTGCTATGGCAGCGCCTCCAGCACCTACACCTTCTTTCACAATACCTTTTTCGTAAGCTTTCAAACCTGAAAATCTAGACTGCGCAAAGTCTATGTCAGCCGCCAGCACGGGCACATCGGCGATCTGAGCAACAATACCGCAGATGTCGGATGAGCTGTCGTCTGCGACCCATCTTGTGGTGCCAATCGCCACGTTACACAGGACTTCCGGGTTCAAAGCATTTATAACCGCTAACACAGAGGTCATCTGAGTCCCTCCAGCCATCAAAACAGGAATCTGCTCAGCAGCGCCAACGACTAGTCCTGCAAAAGCAGGCATCATCGGGTCGCCTAGGCATGAGATTGCTTTAACTGGATTCTTAGCCAAACTCCCGAAACTAGCGCCTGCAGCCGCTAATCCTGCTTGAACTGTTTCAGATTTTAATGCATGGGGGTTTTCTGGCAGGCTGCTACTGACTTTACCTTGGGCTTTTACGCCCATAGCTGACAGTACGCCCAGCGCTGTTGTGGTGCCACCGGGTATGCTTTCGCCTATTAAGAGGTAATCTACAGTTTTAGCCAAGTGTTCACCTGCCAAAGTGGCTCTTTGGATAACTTCCTCCACGTTTTCCACTGCGTTTCCAGTTCTGATGTCCTTGCCGGGGTTTCCACCCAAATCCAAGAACGGAATTTTGGGTTTCACTTTCAATCCGCCACTGGCAACCAATACAGGTATATCCGCAAGCCTCAAAGCTGACATAGTTATTAACGCTGGCGTAGGAATTCCATCAGGAGTCACAGGCACCCCGCTAATGCACTTGCATTTTCCAAGCAGAAGCAGTTCCGCGTCAGCAGGCGGCGTGTAATCAGTGAACTCTGGATTTTCTCCAGCTGCAGAGATTCCTTGAATCTTAGCGGTTTCTGTTGTGGCTATTGTACAAACGAAAAGGGGTTTCTTTCCTTCCAACTCTTTAATGAAAGCTTCTGCTTTCAACTCGTTGTAAGCTAAGAGCACATCGAAGACTTTTTTCATTTACCCAATCAACTCCCTTTAGGTTTAACCTCAAAACGTTTGATTACTAAACGACCATGACTGTTTAACCTTGTCCTTTCGCTTTCAAGAATTACAATTCGCTTCTTCTTGAATAGTGGTCCGTCAATTACAAGCGTGTGGAATTCACCATTTTCGCCACAAGGATCTACGGTTCCAACCTTAATCAAATCGTCAAAGAATTTCTTGTTAATCTCTCTTCCTAGCCATTCAATTCCCAGCACGTCATTTTTTACTCTGACCAAGATTGCTTTGAACCCTTCATTTATGAATTCTGTTAGAATTTTTTGTGTGCCACGATGCCATAGAGGCCTTACAGGTGTTAGACCTACTTCTTTGCAGATGCGGTCTAACCATCCTGCCTCATGCAAGGCAACGTCGAAGACGTCTCCAGTCACAATACCTTCAACGCCCTTGGCTTTCATTTTAAGTAATGCGTTCTTGAAATCTTGCTCGAAGGTATCGCAGGTAGTCGTCCATTTCAGTATCGGAATCCCTATAGCTTGCGATTGTGCATCAAGAATATCAGAACGTATCATGTGGAAATTTGATTCGCTATGGTCGGACATCATAACTAGAAGATCAGTAACTTGATACCCTTCTTGAATAGCTTTGTGGCATGCAAAGCAGCTGTCTTTGCCACCGCTCCACGAAACAACAACATTCATACAATTTTTTCTCCTTTACCGTCTTATTTTATTTTTTTAGATACTTCTCCAGGTTTCAGGTGATCAAGAATTCTGTCTCTTTCTTTCTTGGCTATTTTCAATTTTTCTACAGATACGTTAAGCAGAGACAGCAACTCATTTTGATCCTTAACAAACTCAGCGCCTTTGCTTTTCAACTCCTCAAGCAATGCAGTTGCTTTTCCTCCAGTAAAATCCCGTCTTTCAATAGGTACTTCCTCAATGACGAAAGTGGGAATACCCATCGTCACAGCTGCTAATGCAGCCTCCAAATTCTGCAGGTTGCCATCACCGAAAGGAACAGAAGTCAACACCACAGTGCTTGCTTCGCTTATCATCTTTAAATTAGCTGTGTGCGTTTTTTCCGTTATTGGAGAAAACGGCGCCTCAGTTGTGACGGCTATTTTCAAAAATTGCGCCGTTTCAAAGTCTGTATCAAGAACGTTAAGAACTCCTGCGGTGACGCTGTAACCTTCATCCAAAAGAATCTTCATCAACGCAGTACCAGTACCAGCTCCACAAATTAAGTGAACCGCACATCTCTTAGCAGCGGGAGGTTTCTGAGGCGATAAAGGGATAACGAAGATTGAATTGGATACCAAATGCTTTTGCACTATAGCGTTAACATTAAAAACATTCTTTATATTTTCACTCGTCAAAACCTCAGACAGATCTCCAGCCGCGCATATTTTGCCTTTCTTAAGCATTACAGCTGAAGTGCAGTAGCGTGCAGCCAAATTCAGATCGTGAAAAACAGCAAGAACTACCAATTTTTCTTTAATACAAAGGTCTTGCACAAGGTCCATTATTTCTAGCTGGTTGATAATGTCCAAATGAGTAAGAGGCTCATCTAACAATAGAATTGAGGGTTCCTGAGCCAGTGCACGCGCAATTATCACACGCTGCTTCTCACCACCGCTAAGCTCGTTAATAGGCCTCTCGGCGAATTGCCAAGTGTTGGTCACGACCATAGCTTTACGTACAATAGCCAAATCTTTGGTCCCTTCCATTTGAAAGCGGGTTATATGAGGGTTCCGTCCCATCATAACAACATCGAGCGCGGAAAAGCTGAATCCGATGTTGCTTTCTTGCGGTACCACGGCTAATTGTTTTGCTACATCTACAGTCTTTAGTGAATATATATCGTCTTTATTCAGCAAAATGGTACCTTTGTGAGGTTTGAGGGTTCTGCTTATGCTCTTGAGAAGAGTGGTTTTTCCAGATCCGTTAGGCCCAAGTATCCCAACGAAGTCACCTCCCTTTACAGAAAGGCTAACATTCTCCAAAACTTTGACAGATCCATATCGACATTCAATACCATCAACATTCAATAATACCATACTTGCCACCAACCTCTCACAAAGCATAACTCTCTTTTTTCTTTCTGAAAAGCAAAATGAAGAAAGGCGCACCGAAAAGCATTGTTATTATTCCAACAGGCAATTCTAGAGTCGATGCAAACGGCGTAGCCACAACACGTGCTAGAGCGTCGCAAACAACCAAGAAAATAGAACCTATTATAGTCGAAGCTGGAAATAGAATACGATGGTCTGGACCAACTATTAACCTAGTTACATGAGGAACCATCAAACCAACGAAACCTACAAGCCCACTAAGTGAAACAGCTGCCGCCGTCACCAGAGAAGCAAGAACTAAAAGTATCTGTTTCACTCGCTCGACATTTAACCCCAAATGTTGAGCTGTTTCTTCACCTATAGCAAGCAGATTCAGGGGGCGAGTATAAAAATAGGATATAGCAATACCGATCATTATGAATGGGAACACTGCCCATATGTCTGACCATTTCACGTTTGAAAAACCGCCAATTAGCCAAAACACTATTGCATGAAGTTCATCGCCAGCGATTACTTCCAAAAGAGCCACAATTGAATATAGAAAAAAGTTAACAGCTATTCCACATAGCAATAATGTTGTCACTGGAACTCTTGAGCCAACCCTAGAGATATTATAAACCAAAAACATGGCAAATAAGGCGCCTATGAAAGCGGCTACTTGGACAAGCCGTAAGCCAAAAAATGAGAAACCAGTTCCGAATAATATCGAGAATGAAGCTCCACACGCTGCCCCTGCAGAGACACCTAATACATATGAATCAGCCATCGGGTTCCTGAAAACGCCTTGATACACAACTCCTGACGCGGCTAAGCCTGCACCGACCATAACACCGGCAATAATCCTAGGTAATCGCATTTGAAGAATAATTCCTGCATGTGCTTGAAATTCTCTGAGTTCAACCGGAGATAGTGTCGCTAGCGACGAATCAACGTAACCATTCAAAATGGGAATCTGCTTGCCGAGTATTTTAAGAATGTCTGCAAATGAAATCGGAGCGTAACCCACATTCAAGGAAACTATAATTATTGCGACTAATGCTGCTATCAACACGATAACAATAAATTTCCATCGTGAAGCACGTTGGAAATATGTGCTTTCAGTTTCATCAGTACACATGATATTCACACAAAAAAAGAGAAGGCTGTTTAAAAGAGTTCTGGATGAAAGGCTTCAGCTAAATCCTCTATAATATCTGCAACTCTTGGTCCAGCTCTAGCGATAGTGTTAGAATCAACTTCAACCAGACCGTCATGTTGAATCGCGCCAACAGTTTCCCAACCAGGTCTTCCTTTAACATCATCAAGACTTCCCCAGAATGGTACCCCAAAACCCATACCTTCTGCAGGTAGCAATATTATATCAGGGTTTCTCTCAACAACTGCTTCAGCACTTGACTGGAAATAGTCCAGATCTTGGTCAGCGAAAATGTTAACTCCACCAGCTTTTTCGATGAGTTCGTTTTGCCAAGCTTTTGAACCTGCAGTCCATAATGAAGTGGGATCATACCACACCTCATAATAAACTTTAGGTGTTGACTCCGCATTAGCCACCGTATCAACTACATCATTAATTCTGTTGCTGATATCTTCAATTAAAGTCGCTGCCTCCTGAGTTTTGCCAGTAGCGTTACCTACTAGTTCTATGTCTTTCAATACCCCGTTAATGTCGGATGGGTCCAATACCAAAACTTTGTGGCCTAAGTCGCGCAAAGTTTCAATTGTTGGAGCTTGAACTCCTCCAGTGGCAAGAATTAGGTCAGGGGCAAGAGTAGCAATTGCTTCCATATTGGGATCTGAGAAGTCGCCTATACTCGCTATTTTGCCTTCAGCGATCCAAGCGGAAAAATTGTACGGATAGTCACAATAGTTACTAACAGCCACAACTTTGTCGTCTAAACCTAACGCGAATACAATTTCGGTCGTGCTTGGTGCCATTGAAATAATCCTGTTAGGAATAGCGTCCAAACTTGTGGGGTATCCAGTGTCATCCACTAAATTATGTAAAGTCTCAAGTTCACGGGCAGTCTGTCCTGAAAAATAAACATAGATGAAAGCTGCAGCAGCAATTAGAGCAATTGTGACAACAGTCGCAATTACGTATTTCGTGTTCATCTTGTCACCTCTTTTTTTATCTGGATGGTTTATCCATACAACCTTATTAAACTTTTGGGAGAAAGCACACAACGCTTAAAACAAACGCTATTATAAGACAAGATACTGATGAAAATGGACTCTCAGAAACCCCCATTACTGGATTATCTAGAAAGAAAAGGCATAACATTGAAAGACCTAGTAAATACGGCACTTGAGCTTTTTGTTCCTCACCCTGGCCTAGAAACCGAGGAAAAAGCAACTGAAATGTTCCGTGAAGAATTTCTAGATGCTCTATCAGATGTAAATGTTTCCACTCTGGAAGTCGCATGCTTCCGCGCCCAAGAAGACGCTGAAAATGGCTTAATCCCAGGACTATCTCAAGAGAGATTCATGGGTCGCCCAGGACTTATAGCTGATGAGCTACTGGGATTGGCTATAGCAAACTACCTCGGAGGGGTAAAAGGAATTTTTGAATTCACACGTTTTGACCAAGCCAAACCCGGAATCTTGAATAAACTTGGGCCAATCACGAATGACGCCATAGGTGGATTAGTCGCAGGCGTTTCGTCAAATGTATACACTCGCGCCTTTCGGAACGCGAAATGAATCAAGCTTCAGCTTTATCATGTTTTTGAAACGCTGAAAAAACGCCATGACAATCGCAAGCTGTAGCAACAATAAACTTTTCCTTCGTCTTTGCCCAATTAAAAAATTCTACAAGTTCATCGCCCTTTAGGGCGCCCATTCCCGGTGTCATCGAATAACTAATCAGTATAAACGCCTCAGGACTGGCGAAGCGCATTAGCGAGATCATTGTGCAGGGCTTCTCAACTCCCGAAGAGGGGCAAATGTCAGGCATTGAGCATCTTTCTATGCAGTTGTGATACTTGTTGTAACTCACAACAAGTCTTTCGCTTCCCGCTTCTAGGACAACCACTTCTGGCAAATTGGGAAGAATTGAGGCTATTGCCTCGCCCCACGGCACAAGCTCAAACTTGGTTTTAGCCAAATCTGCCGCCAAGTGGACAGGAGCTGTTGGAAACAAGTATTCAGGCTTAAGTTCATCTATTAACTCTAACACATCTGGAAGTCCACCACAAACGTAACCCTCTCCTTCTGAGATAGGGGATTCAGAGGTTTTTAATTTAAACCGTTTAACTGCGAGGCATTTCGGGTCTGTATCCACAACTAAAAACGCTTTTTTCTGCTGTCGCAAATACTCTATTGCGTAGCACCCAAATTTTCCGCCTCCAATTATTAAGTCCATTTTTTCTTCCTCCGACAGAGCTTGCTGATGGAGCTAGCAGATTGATAGGACATCTAAGCGTAGCATATAAAAGCTCTGCCCTCAACCGGGAAAAGCAAAAACCATAAGATTATAATAGTTTGCTGATTGAGGAGATTTAAGCAGTTGGAGCATCATGGTTCAAACAAAGTTGTGCGTTGTTACGCATACTTTTCTGCCTCATGTCGGCGGCATAGAAAGAGTGGTTTATGAACAGTGCAAACGGTTGATGCGGAATAAGTTTGAAACTATGGTTTTAACACATCGAAACTACACGACCAAAAATTACATTTTTGACAGAATAAGAGTCCAATGCTACGATGCGATTAACATTGGATTTAGACTGGGAATTCCGTACGCCATTCCGCACGTAAGCAGTTTCAAAACCTTTTTGGAAGCAGTCAAATCCAACGATCTCATACATGTCCATGGTCATCCGTATCTATCATCGTTTCTTGCTGCCAAAATTGCTAAGAGATATTCGAAGCCTTTGGTGCTCACTCAGCACAACACTTTCATAGAATACAACAATATTTGGGACACCGTAGAAAAACTGAACGACCTAGCAATTGGAAAGCAAGTGCTTAAGGAAGCAGACAAAATAATTGTTGTTAGCAAAGCAACAAAAAATTACGTTCTAAGTTTGGGGGCAGAACCTGAAAAAATTGAAGTGCTTCACAACGGTGTTGACCTAAACCGTTTCAAGCCGTTATCTGAAGTAAAATATAAAATGAGGAAAAAGCTTGGCATCTCCAAAGACGCGTGCGTGGTGCTGACGGTGAGGCGCCTTGTCTACAAGAACGGGATTGACACGTTATTAGAAAGCGCAGAAATTGCTGTTAAAAACAACTCGAATTTAGTCTTTGTTGTGGTAGGTAAAGGACCAGATTTTGAGGAAGTTAAGGAAAGAATAGTGCAGTTAGGGCTAAAGAGGAATTTCAGGCTTACTGGTTTTGTTTCAGACAAAGAATTGCCGTTTTACTACAACGTGGCAGACTTGTTTGCTTTGCCTTCCAAGTCTGGAGAAGGCTTGCCTTTGGTTGCGCTTGAAGCCATGGCTTGCGGATTGCCAGTGATGGCCACAAACGTTGGAGGCACGTCAGAAGTTATGAGTGAAGATTATGGAAAACTTGTACCGCCTAACTCGCCTGATTCTCTTGCGGCAGCGATATTGGAGTTTTCTCGCAAGGATTTGTCAGTACTTAAAAAGAGCCTGCGGACGATGATGGAGCAAAAGTACAGTTGGGACAATAACGTGGAAAAACTTGGCATAATATACGAAGAGCTTATTTAACAAGATGTTAGAAACTATATAGCTTTCACAACTCGAGAGTTATAAAGCAATGATATCAAAGGTAGAAATGGTTTCGGTGGTAATTCCAACACTTAACGAAGCAGGGAACATTCTTGAAACAGTAACCACTATCCATAAGCAATTAGCTTATCCCAAAGAAATAATCATTGTAGATGGAAATTCGACAGATGGGACGCAAGAAATCGTTAAAGATACAAATTTTTGCAGACTCATTATAGAGCCAAGGCGTGGTTACGGTCTCGCTCTTAGAACGGGATTTAAAAATGCAAAAGGCGAGATTGTAGTTATGGTTGATGGTGATGGAACCTACGAAGTAAAACACATCAACCTTTTACTTGACACTCTGATAAAAAATGATGCAGAATTGTGTCAAGCAACGCGAATGTATGATTTGAGAAAAGCTATGGGATTCATGAATTTTGTTGCCAATAAAATAATAACGTTTTGTTTCGACTTCTTTTACAGCCAGTTTCTTAGCGACACGCAATCTGGTTTTAGGGCGATATCCCGTTCCGCGCTCGAAAAAGTTGAGTTATATGAGGACGACATGGCTTTTGCAACCGAAATGCTGGTGCAGTTCGCAAAAAAAGGCTTCAAAATGGTTGAAGTTCCATCAGCTTATAGAGCAAGAAAATATGGAAGACCGAAAATGCGAAGAATAAAATCAGGGATTGAGATATTTACCACCATGGCTAAGGGATTTTTAAAGTGAAAATAAATTCAGAAACAAATAGTAAACAAGGAAAAAATTCGAGACTAATCAACAATAGAGGATATAGGATAGCCGTTTCATTTGCGCTTATAGTTGTTCTTAGTTTAGTGGTAGGATATTATCTCATTTCAATATCTCCTCCAGAAGGATTTTTTACCATTTATATGCTTGATTACCCACAGAAAAAGGCGATCAATTATCCTGAACTTCTGGTCGTAAACGAAAATAATACGTTTAACGTGTGGATTATAGTTGAAAATCACATGGGTATAAGGCAATCTTGTGAAGTTTTTCAAAAAGTGATTGCTGATATGATTCCCTCATTTCCAGTTGAAACAGAAGTGAAAAACAGTTACGCGCAAACCATAGAACCTGGAGAGGCATGGGAAACTTTAGCGGAAGTTTCTATAAATGAACCAGGAAGCTACTCTGTTATATTTGAGCTTTGGATTTATAATGAGACAGGCACGCTTGACTTCTCTCACGACTACTGTGTTTTAAACATAGAGGCTGTAGATAAAGCCTAAAGCACTATTTTGTGTGCTGTCGTGCAACATATTCCATTTCAGTCTCTATTCTGTGGACGTTGTTATATGCGCAGAAAGGTATGATTTTCAAGTCTGGAGTAACATAGTGCACCACGCATCTTCTAACTCGATTCACGTCGAAGGAGTAGTGGTCCATGAAAGCCATGGATCCAAGAAGGAAAATTCTCCGCCGCAAGTTGGCAAGTGATTGATAAGAAGGAGACATGTGCATCTTGAAAATGGTTTTCATCAGAGTGAAAATACCTATTTCTTTAGCTACTAGAAGCCAGTTTAAAGATTGCATGGAAGCTAAAAACAGCGATGAAAGAAGAGAAAATCGCCCTTTGGACTCCACAGATTTGGCCGTTTTCTCAAGGCTACGGAAGAATCTCTCAAAATTAACGAAGTGGTTAATTGGAATAACCTTGCCGCTTTTTGATACATAAATCCAGTTTACAAGACCGCACTGAGGACTGCAAGAAAACAGAGGCCACGGTTTTTTCATAAATCTGCTCATCACCATTATTGGTGAAGTCATAACGGAAAGGGGAAAAAGGTCGGTGGTTTGTATCTCGCCGTTGCTTTGATTTTCAACTTCCTCTGCAAAACGCCAATCTCGCCATTCTTCTCTAAAGGCATTAGTGGTTGCCCGCCCTGTGAATGCGATTGGCTGGAAAATTACGCCTCTTATTATGTGTGAGTTCTGCGCTGCAAACCTTATCATATCTCCAACTTCTTGATCGTTGAGTCCGCGCATCAAAGTATTAACAAGTATTATTTCCATATCGTGCTTGCGACAATTTTCTATGGCTTTCATTTTGGTTTTCAGCAGTTTTTTCCCGCGTATTTTTTCGTAGAATTCGTCGTGGAAACTGTCAAATTGCAGATAGACTATATTTAAGCCGTTCTTCTTCAGTTTTATAGCAAGTTCTGGGGATTCAGCCAATTTAACACCGTTGGTTGCCAAGATAGTCATAAACCGCAGTTTGTGCGCAGCACCTATGATTTCGGGCATATCTTCGCGTTCTAAAGGTTCTCCTCCAGAAAACAAGAGAGCTGGTGGCTTAGGATTGCGCTTGCTCAAGAACTTTAACATTTGCAAGATTTTGTCTTTACTAGGTTCATAATTGACTTCATGTTCAGGAAAAGTGGAGAAGCATATAGTACACTTCAAATCGCACCGTTTTGTAACGTCAATGACGCCTATTACGGTGCTTGAAACATGATTTTTGCAGAATCCGCAGATGTATGGGCACCCTTCAGGATTCTTTGGAGAAGCTGCGTCTCCAAAATATTTGAAGTAATCGAATTTCTCAGCGAAATTAAATACTTTTGAGCTCTCCCAGTGAGTAGCTGAAAAAGTTCCATGTTCCCTACAGGTCTTAGTAATCGTAATTTTGCCGTCTAACTCGTTCAGTTCCGCATCTATTTTCTTCTGGCATACTGGACAGATACTTTTTGTCTTCTTCACAGGAGACCACCAAATATCGGAGATATTGCCTCGAGTATCAGCGACATAGGAAGAAGAATCATGGACATTGTGATTAGGCGTTCGTATTTTCGCACATTTTGAATTGACGAAGCGGATGTGATGAGGCGAATTGAGGAGTAGATAAGAAGAATACTCCAGACCATTATGAGAGGCAAGTAGTATAGTGTGAATTGATTCAGAATGTAGGGAAGAGGAGAGAGCAAACCTGTTGCGGTGAAGAAGACTGCAGCTGTCTTTACTGAGTTAGTGTTGCCGATTTTCTGGGGAAGCGTTGGGTACCCAACTTTTGAATCGCCTTCGAGGCTTAGGACGTCTCGTAGAATGTTGCCGCCGATTGTTCCGCATGCAATAGGATACAAGCTCAAGGAAGCAAGAGTTAATGATGTGGGACTAATGATGGTGAGTCCTAAGGTTACTGCTTCGCCGTAAAGGAAGGCTGTTCCGGTTAAGATGCCAACGAGAATGTTTGCGACAAAACCTGATTTACGTTTTATTAACGCTGAGTATACTACGAGTAATATGGAGTCGATTAGCAGAATTATGAGGCTTAGCATATTTATCAAAGCCGCAAGGCTCAAACCCACAACGAACAGGAGAATCGAAATGACTACAACCTGCTTCAGTGACAATGCCCCCGAAGGTATGGGGCGTTTCGGTTTGATCACAGCGTCGCTTTCTCTGTCGAAGTAGTCGTTAAGGGAGAAGCCGGCTGAAGTTACAAACGCCATGGAAAGGAACGTCAGCAATGCAATGTCCAAGTTTAGGGCGCCTTTTGTTATAGCAAAAGACGTGAGAAGTGCTAAGCCACCAGTCATCATCCAATATGGAAGTCGTAGGAGCGCGATTAGTCCTCTGGTGGGCGTTATTGTCATTCTATCATTTTCCTCTCTAAAATGAGTTTTTTCAGGTTATCTTCAAGGTTTATTCTAGGATACCATTTCAGGTCTTTTTTCACTTTGGCTATGTCAAACCAGATGGTCTTTATGTCGCCGTGCCAAGGAACGTTAGTTGTAGTTATAACGGTTTTGCCAGATAAACCTATGATTTCCAAAATTATTTTGGCCAGGTCTATTATTTTGGTTGTTTTGCCGAATCCGATGTTGTAAGTTTCTCCGATCGCAACCTCATTTACAGCAGCCAGTGTTAAAGCTTCCACAACGTCAGAGATATGAACGAAATCGCGAGACTGCAACCCAGTCCCGATGATTTCCAGTTTTTCGGGGTTTCTACTGATTTTCTCTAGGAAATCTTCGATGACTCCATGGCATCTTGGTCCGTAAACGTTGGCGAACCTTAGGATGGTTATGTCTAAGCCGTACTGTTTTGAGTACATGTTGCAATATTGTTCGCCGACTACTTTGGATAATCCGTAACAGGAGGCTGGGTTGAAACCGTATTCTTCTGGTGTGGGGAGTTTGGCAGTGTTGCCGTAAACTGCGGCGCTTGAGGCGAAAACGATTCTTGCGTCGTCTTTGCGTGCTTTTTCTAGGACGTTTAGCGTTCCTCGCGCGTTTGTTTCGAAGTCTTCTGTAGGGTTTTCCATGGAATAAGGAACTACGACTTGAGCGGCTAGATGGTAGATGATGTCAGCTTTTTCTTGGGAGTAAAGTTTTTTGAGGTTGAGGATGTCTGCTTTTACGAAGTGGACTTTTGGCAAGTGCTTTACGTTTTCCAATTTCCCGCTTGATAAGTTGTCGTATATGGTTAGTTTGCTGGTTAGATTTGCCAGTTTTTTACACAGGTGGAAGCCTATGAAGCCTGCGCCACCAGTAACCATTATTCGCTTTCCGTTGAGTTGATCCATGAAATTCACGACAAAGTCTATATCCTTATTTGGTAGAGTTAGGCTATATGTTCGAAGATGAAGGCTATAAAAACTTTTAGGGATTTAATGGTTTTCCTCCATACAATTCCGTTGGGAAAAGCTAAAGATTTTGCGGTGATTCCGGCCATAGATCTTTTCCATTTCCTCTTTATAGTCGGTTTGTTGGAGCTACTAGGATATGGGTGGTGGCTTTAGAGTTTATAGTGGGTGTATTGCTGATATGAAGGTTCCTGCGTTGATAATGGCTGGCGGAAAAGGCAAAAGAATGGGATTACCAGTTGAGAAGCCACTATTGCCTTTTCTGGGCAAGCCGTTGATTGACTGGGTTGTGGACTCTGTTGCTACGGCTGAAAAGGTTTCAGAGTTTTATGTGGTGACGAGTAAGAACACTGGTGAAACAGAAAAGCATTGCAGAAACAAAGGATTACAGGTTTTGCGAACTGATGCAAAGGGTTATCATGATGATTTGAAGCAGGCTGTTCGCGATGCGAGATTGTCTGGTCCGGTGTTGACAATTCCCGCCGATTTGCCAGCTGTAACCGGACATTTCTTAGACAAAGTGATAAACGCTTTTGAGGTTTCTGGAAAAGATTTCTTGGCAGTTTTTGTTCCGATAGAAAAACGTGAAGAGTTGGGGCTATCTGTTTCTTCCACGGACGAGTACAAGGGCGTGTGGTACGCGGTTTCCGGAGTTAACATCGTGAATGGCACGAAGGTTCATGAAAAGCGAAAAATCGAGACAAGCGCCATGATAACGGAGGAAACAGAAGTTCTCTTGAACATTAATACGCTCAAAGACCTAGAAATATCTGAGAAGATTATGCAGAAACAAGATAATAGGTAGCTCAAACTTTCCCTTATACCTACTTATGAATGGGTAGGACTTTAGAGTAGAACCATGTTCGAATTTGTTGCATCAGAAAGTTTTGACCAAGCGAAAGTGAACAAACATTCGTTGTTTATTTTTTGCGTTTCTTGAAGCAGAACAGCAACTAGTACCTATTTCAATCATTGAATCAACAGAAGCAAAGCGAAAGGCACGACTAAAAAAGGATCAGCTTCGGTAAAGACCGTTGCGTCTGAATGGTAGCAAGTTTTTTCTGGAAATTCTGCAAAAAATATATGTACTTCTGAAAACCTGCAATGTGTTTACACGTAAAAAGAATTATTCCTGTTGTCAAGGAAAGGCTTATTGTTTATCCAAAAAAAGTGGTGTGAAGAACTATAAAATCCAAAACACCCACAACATATGACGGGATCCAAAAAACTGTTGTTAATTGTGCTATCCTTCTGCTCTTAGTTGCAAATGATTTTGACCCAGGACGCCAAAGTGCAACAAGCCATGTCCCAAAGATTAGTGCTGGAATTGAAAAAATGGCATGCAAGCTGTTCATAACTAAACGCAAAAGCGTACTCGAGAATACATCTGTGGAACTGCTGAAAGGATTCATGAACAATACCGCAGAAAAACCAACCCACCATGCGCACATTACAATTAGCATGGTAATTTCGTGCACAAAATAATTGCCTTTTATTCTGACCCACATGCTCACTAAGACCAAAGCCGTCCAAATAGTCTGCATGATAAGATTAATCTCAGCGAAACTCAAACCAACTTCATAAAAAGGGAAGAAGAAAATGGATCCAATCTCAAATAGAATAACCATAATGATGGTAAGTACCGCGATCTTTCCTTGCGAAGGGCGTAGCAAAGCGGGCATTTTCATCTTTTTTCTTCGTGCAACAACTATTGCCAAAGACAATATCGATACTGCTAGCCCTACAATTACTGCAAGTAGCCCATAGAACACCGGCTGATTTAGCCCCAGAATAAGGTCAGGGCTCCACATGTTTGTGGCAGTTGCTGTTACAGTAACAGTTAAGTCCTCAATGTACCAACCAGCTCTATTTGTAACGTTTTTATAAACTTCCACAGTTCTAACAAACACGCCAGTAGCTTTATCCCATTCCTTGTGCCTGAACCAATCGTTTCCGTATGTTACCGTTCGGGTTGCCCCTAACACTGTTTTTTGCTCTTCACTTTCAATAGTTACATTAACGGGTTTTTGGGTATCAAAAAATGTCCAAGAATCATAAAATGTATCTCCTGGACTAAGACTCGAAGGAATAATTATCCACCCTCCAACATTCCCTTCAGTGAAGTTAAACTCCCAAATATCACTTCCTAATGTACCATTAACATATTTAGAAGTAAGATTCACCGAGAACGCTGCACCCTGAATCGGCAAAACCTCTATTTTAAACCATCTAACGTCGTGTGTCGGCGGCATAGCACCCGTACCAGTTACACTAACGTTGTACTCAATCCAATCACCCTCTTTGACACCTACCAAAGGCTCGTCAAAAGCCAGAGCAGGTGAAGCACTGATTAAAACAGTAACCATAATGGTTGCTAGAACTAAAGCAGTGAAGGCTTTCATTTCTCATCGATGCGGATATGAGTTTATCTGGCGATTAAAGCGTTTTTATCAAGGTTTCTTGACTAAACAAGCCAGCAGAAAAGGTTTTTAGTCAAGATTTCTTGACAAAGAAAAAATCAGCGTTAGTCAAAGTTTCTTGACTGAGTCCGTTCATAATTGGCTATGTCTGCAAAGTATGATTAAAGGTCGTCATATAGTACTATTGAATAGTAGAAAAAAGAAACTGAACATCATATCTTGCTCAGTGGTGGCGTTTCTTGAAGTAGAACAGAAGACTTGCGCAGCCAAGAGCTAAAACCAATCCAGCAGTTGCCACCGTCACCCATTCTAGAGAAGGCGCTTTTACTTTTTCCTGTGTTGCTGTGGATGATGAAGTCGAAGGTGATGGGATTGACTGCGGGTTAGGTGTTGGCTGTGGGGAAGGTGTTGGCTGTGGGGTTGCAGATTGTTGAGGCGTGGGTGAAGGTTTTACGAGTTCTGTTGGTTTGAATGGAGCTTGCTCTGTTGCAATGGCATCTTTGATTAGTGTTAAGCGATTAATCATGCTTATCCAGAGGTTTCCGTTTGCTCCAGGAATCACTAGGCGCAGTGTTTCAGGCTGGCCATCTTTCTCGTAGGCTATGATGACATCTTCTCTCAAAGCTTCTATTATTAGGATAGTGATTGAGTATCCATCTTCAGCGTCAAACTGGATAGATTGGGCGTTCTCGTTGTATTCAACCATTTCGAGTAGAAAGCTGAGTTGTACTCCAGTCCAGTCGCCACTCGTTACGAGTTCACCGTAGCAATAGAGAGGGGCGTTTACGGTGGTTTGTGGCATTGCAATAAGCTCTTCCAGAGTTAGGCTAATCGGATAATTAACCTCTCCTATTATTTCCAATGCCGTCTCCGTATAGGCAAGGCTGAGAGTTGATGATGCTAGCGAAAGCATTAATCCGAATATTGCAAGCAACAAACATGTTTGAAAGTTCTTCTTTTTCATAAAATTCCTTTCAGAGTGGTTTTATACACGTTAAATATGACGCGTGTCATATTATTAAGCATTACCTCCACTCAACTCCCAAAAACAAATGCCCTACTCACCGCTCAAAATAGCTCTTTTTCCACCCTCTGAACGCCATAAAATGCTGGGCAGAGCCTTAGATGCCATCTAGAAAGATGCATTTTCCACGCATTATCATGCAGTGCCTTTTCTCACAGCATTTCTTAAGATGTGAAACGATTGTGGTGCACTAAAATTTAATCCCCAAACCCAAACAGTTACCTGTTCATCCTAGACCTGTCTCTTGACTACGAGCTAAATTGCAATACCTGTCTTTTATGAATTGCAAGATGATTCCAAAGATTTAGCTTTTGCATTCAATGACAGCTTTCTGAGGCAGGCAGTTTGAATTGACCTTTTAGAGAAATCTTTAACACCGTGGCGCATCCAATCTAGTACAAAAGTTGCCGCGTCAAGGGAAAACCGATGAGCTTGCTTAGCCATGACAGCTTCTGGAACGCTGTAATCAACTTGCCCACTACAAAGAAAATGCTAAAGTTATCCCTGAAAAAATGCGGTGCATGCAACAGAACAATTCTTGAAGCCGCACTAGATGCTTACGTTGGAAACACGAACAAGAAGTGCAAGTGCGGCGGCTTCTATTCGCAGATAATAGCGTTTTGGATAGATTTCCTCAGGCGAAGTCTTTCGCTGAAAAGGGAGAAAGTGGAAAAGCTTTTGGCGGATCCTTACGCGAGGAGAGCCATAATCAACTTGACTAAGAGTTTTAGCTATTTCGGAATACAGAAGCCGCTGAGAATTTACGCGCCGTTCCTAGTGGTTTGGGATTTCACGCATAAATGCAACCTAAGTTGCAAGCACTGCTACTCAAACTCAGGTACAACACATGAAACGGAACTCACCGCAAAAGAAGCGCTTGAAGTAGTGAACCAGCTTGCGGATTTCGGAGTCATCGCCCTAGCCTTCTCAGGAGGAGAACCATTAAGCAGAGACGACTTTTTTGAGGTTGCAAGCCACGCAGCAAAACGTGGATTATACGTTTCAGTAGCCACCAACGGCACGCTACTTACCAAAGAAAACGTGAGGAAACTCAAACAAGCCAAAATCAACTACGTGGAGGTAAGCATCGACGGCTCCACAGCAGAAACTCATGACTCGTTCAGGGGAGTCCCAAACGCATTCAACAAAGCAGTAGAAGGATTAAAGAACTGTGTTGAAGCGGACCTATGTGTGTGCATAGCGACCACAGCCACCAAAAGCAACCTAGCAGAGATGCCTGGTATCTTGGATCTAGCGGCGGAAATTGGCGCAGAAAGATTCACGTACTTCAACTTCATTCCCACGGGACGCGGAAAAGAGCTTTACGACCAAGACTTGTCGCCGGAAGAAAGAGAGAAACTTATGCTCTACTTACTGGATAGAATGTCGAAAGGCTACAAAGTCACCATATTAACCACGGCGCCACAGCTAGCCCGCGTAGCCCTGCAGTGCCAAGGACCCGGAAACGAAGCCACAATGTCCATGGCACACATGCAAACCGTGAAAGTAAGCAAGAAAGCGGTGCCGCTGGCTGACTTTATAGGCGGATGTGGCGCTGGCAGACTTTATTGTTCACTGTCACCTCAGGGAGACGTCCACCCGTGCGTTTTTCTACCAATAAACGTTGGAAATCTCAAGAAGGAAAAGTTCAGAGACCTATGGCTGAACTCTAAACTCTTCAACGCCCTGCGGAGTAGAGACAACCTGAAAGGCGCCTGCGGAAAATGCGATTACAAGTACATATGTGGAGGATGTCGAGCTAGAGCAAGCGCCTACAAGAAAGATATAATGGCTTCCGACGTAGGCTGCATATTAGCGAAGGATGTGAAGGGTGCATGAAATGCAACAGAAAACAGTGAAAATCTACAAAGCCAAAGAAAACACGCCTGAAATCCTAAAGGAAGCAGTAAAAAACTCAGGCTTATGCGGGAAGCAGACGATTTTTGTGAAACCAAACATGAGTCACCCTGAATATTTACCTGGAGTGGTGACAAACCCCGCACTAATCAGCGAGCTCGTTGGTATCCTGCGGGATGAGAATAGCAATGTGATAATTGGTGAGTCGAACGGTTTCAATTATCCATGCCGAGGGGCTTTCGAGAAGACCGGTATCGAAGCTGCTGTGAAGAAAGCAGGCGGCACGGTGATTAATCTTTCAGAGGACAAAGTTGTTAAAATAAAATTCCAAGGTAGACATAGCCCTGTGAAGGAGCTTTTTCTGCCCAAAACCGTACTTGACGCAGACGCTGTAGTCGACATGGCACTAATGAAAACCCACGAGTTCGCCATGTACAGTGGAGCCATAAAAAACCTCTTCGGCTGCGTGCCCAGCAACAGGCGCATTTACTTGCATCCTTACCTTGGCGAAGTATTTTACCAACTCTACACTTTTCTTAATCCGCAACTTACAGTGATGGACGCGAGAGTAGCGATAGAGGGAAACGGTCCAACTAAAGGGACCCCTGTCAAAATGGACCTAATCCTAACTAGCAACTGCGCGTTAGCCACCGATGTAATCGCTTCAAAAATCATGGGTTTAAAAATCGAAGAAATCAGCTATTTAGAATACATAACTAGAAAAACCAGTCTGCAGGATGACGCGATAACCGTGCAGGGTTTGCAGGTTAATGAAGTAGCGCGGAATTTTGAGCGACCAAGAATAGACTTGCCCGTGAAATTGCAAATGCTGATTTACAAGCACGAGTTTTTAACGAAAGCAATTTTCTGTTCACTGGACTTTGTGAAGCTTTTGCAAAAAGCAACTATAGCGTACAGAGGAAGACCCTTAGAAACAAGCTAGCCTAACACTTCATTGTAAACCTTAACAACTTTCTTGACGATAAGTCGCCAGTCAAAGTGTTTCTCAATGATTTTGCGCGCTAGAAGTCCCATCTCAGAAGCTGCCGCCGGATGCTCAAGAAAATACAATATTCTTTCGGCTAATTCCCTGGAATTTGAAGGCTGAACCAAAAACCCGTTTTTCCCACTGTCGATCATTTCAGGAATCCCACCCACGGTTGTTGTCACAACAGGCAACGCGGTTGACAGCGCCTCCAGCACTGCGAAGGGAAGGTTCTCGTAGAATGTGGAAAAAGCGAAAATGTCTGCTGCTTGGTAAAGTTTGGGCAATTTTTTGTCAGGGAAATATCCTGTGAAAACGATTTTGTCTTTAACTCCTATTTTCGTGGCGTAATTCACCAGTTTTTTCATCTCGTTGCTTAAGCCTTTCCCTGCGATTATGAACTTGGCATTCTTGAACTTTCTCGTGACCAGTGCCATGCTTTCGATTAGGGTGAACAAGCCTTTACGAGCGTACAAACGGCCAACAGAAAGTATCGCTTTGTCTTCAGGGTTGAAACCCAACTCTTTTTTTGCTTTGAGCTTGTCGGCTGCGGGCTTGAATTTGTCCACGTCAACTCCGTTGTGGATAACGCGTATCTTGGCTTCTTTCACCTTATAGTACTGTAGAAGCTCCCGCCTGGTGAAGTCACTCACCGCAATTATCATGTTCGAACGCTCCAACATTCTCTCCTCGAAAAACCGCAGAAGCCAATTGAAGCTCACCATAAATTTCTCGTTTGAATTGAGCCTACCATAAGGTTCATCCTTAATCGCTTCTGCCTCGCCTTTCCACGTCGAGTGAACAGTGGATACCAACGTTTTTCCGAAGCCATTTGGGACCGCAAAACTTGGAACTAGCGGAAGATTGACGTGAGTGATATCCACGGGGAAACTATTGCGAAGCTGGTTCAATTTTCTGGACGCGGCCGCTGCGAAAAGGAATGATTTGATGACAGGAGCCTTAATGGACTTTATGAAGAAGATTTGGTGTTGTTCGTTGATTCTCACGTCTCTGCTTTCATTGTAGCCTGTCACGATGGAAGCTAAATTGCCAAGTTTCATGAGTTCATTAGATAAGTAATAGACGTAGGCGCCTGTACCGCCTGCAAGAGGCAGGTACTCGGGAGATAAAAAGCAAACTTTAACCATGTTACCTACCTTCTCCCGCCCTCCAGAAGCCTAGCTGTTGTAATAACGGCGCCAGTAAACCATGCAAGAGCCCTTACAAAATAAAGCAAAACCATTAACATGGCGATAGCATCCTTGAATCTAACGGAAAGCCTAGCCGCGGAAAAAACGTAATAAACAAACATAAGCAACAGAATAGAAGCTGAAACGAACCATAGCTGTCTCAGTGGTCCGAGCAACCCGAAAAGGAAAAACGTTATTACAGTAAGTATCAAAAAAGGTTGAATGTTCATGCCGAAATCGGTGATTTCGTCTCCTTTAGCCAAATCACTATGCTTCAAATAGAGTTTAGCAGTGTTTTTGCCATACTGCAACTGCTGACGAAAATAACCGCTCACCGTTGACCTGTTAAAATGGTAACACTTGGCATTCGGTTCAAAAAGTATCTTGTAGCCTCTACTGGTTATTCTAAAACCCAAGTCAGTATCATATTGAGACGGCAAATTCTCGTCAAAACCGCCAACCTCTTCTATGACCCTCTTTTTCAGCACAAGATTCATAGTCGCCACGCGTACAACATGCTTCTTAAGCCGAGCATATCTGCTTTTCAAGTCGTAACCGATGCTTCTAGCCCAAACGTTTTCCGTATTCCATGTTTCGATGCCACCACTTGCCCCCGCCACTTGCGGGTCATCCAAATGCATCAAAAGCTTGTTCAGCCACTCATTCTCTACTTTGGCGTCCGAATCGACGAATCCTAAAACATCACTGCCTACAATTTTCATTGCATAGTTATAGGCAGCTGGAGCGGAAAGAGGTTCAGAAACTATTCTTACGGGATATTTCTGGGCTATTTCCAAAGTCGCATCCTTTGAGCAACCATCGACGACAACTATTTCCAAAAACTCTTTAGGATAATTTAGTTCAAAAATCGCCTTCAAACACTCATCTATTGTTAGTTCGCTATTGAACGTAGCCACGAGGATAGTAACTTTGGGAGGAGACGCAACAACTACTATTTTCAACCACCCTTTATGTATGCCAACGCTATCGACAGAAGAATCTTAAAACCGTCAACCAGGGGATCCAAGCGGGATGTTCCGTAAGTTCGCTGCTCGAAACTTATTGGGAGCTCTATGACCCTGAAACCATGTCGGGCAGTCTTTACCAGCATCTCAGATTCAATTTCATACCCACCCGACTTCAAACGCATACTCCTCAAAACCACAGATTTCATCACGCGAAAACCCGATTGAGAATCAGAGACGTCTGTTCTTGTTAAAATCTTAATTAAGAAATTAAAAAGACGAACACCAACAACGTTTAGTTTCTTGGCTACCACTGGTTTTTGACCCAAATATCTGGAGCCGATAACAAGATCCGCCTTTCCCTGCAATATTGGAGTCAGCAAACGAGGTAGCTCCTCAGGACGATGAGACCCATCTGAATCTATCGTAGTTACTATTTCACCTTTTGCCTTCGCGAAGCCTGCTCTCAAAACGTACCCCTTACCCATATGCTCTTTTAATGAAAAAACTCTGACGCTATGGTTTTTTGAAATTTCCAGTGAACTATCCACTGAACAGTCATCTACAACGATTATTTCATATTTGAAACCGGTTTTTTGCATGACTGCCGCTAAGCGTTCAATCACGTTACCTATCGTCAACTCTTCGTTGAATACGGGAACAACCACTGAAACCAGCAATTCATTGCTACCCATTTTAGTAAGATGCTGAAAGAAAGAATTTATAAACTTTGGCTGTGAACCCTACAAGTGTAAAATTGATGCATAGAATGGAAACACTAATGCTAAGAAGAACCGAAACAGAGAGAAAAACATGGTTCTCCATGTGGTTTTTGTTGTCGATAGCAACGTATGGTTTAGCCTTTTTCCCTATGTTCCACCGCTTGATTGACAGTAGAAACAAGCATTTCCGCCGAGAGGCTGATTTAGAAAAGCAAATTGAATGCTTCTTAAGTAAGCAGGGAAAAGAACTGCCCATAACATTGGATAGCTTTAATGAGATGAATGCGAAAGCCTGGACCTTCGCAATCATTCTAGTAATTCCAGCATTCGTAATAACGTATTTGCTGTCCAGAGACTTAATTATTCATGAAAAACGTCAAAACATGATTCTTGCAAGCACATTCACAGAGAAAATGTTCATGCCGCAGACAATACCGATAAAAAAATATGTTTTCATAACTATAGTTACTTTGGGATTGGGTATAGTTTACTGGCTCTACAAAATTATTAACATGTATAATGTCCACTTCAAAGCTCAGCTGGAAATAGAAAAAGAAATTGCTAAGTTAATGGAGGAAAAGAAAGCTGACGAACTCATGTAAACAAAAGCGGTTTGTGAGCCACGGAGGAGACGTCTGGGGCTTCGCCAGGAAATACGATATCCCGCTTGAGAGAGTGCTTGATTTCAGCGGACCCGTCAATTTTCTGGGACCTTCATCCAAAGCAGTAGAAGCAGTAAAACAATATGCTAAGCGGATAAGGTTTTATCCGGACCCTAACCCTGTGGAGTTTAAGACGGAAATCGCCAAGTACGTAGGCTATGGTGTTGACGCGGCGAACATAATTTTGGGAAATGGTTCGATAGAGCTCATCTACATGATTACGGAAATTCTCCCCTGCAACTTCAAAGCTGTCATTCCTGTGCCTTCGTTCACTGAGTATGAAAAAGCAACGTTGAGAGTAGGTGGTGAGCCAGTCTTCGTGAATCTTCCCGACAACTTTACGCTAGACGTTGCAAGCGTAAAGAAAGCAATAACAGATGACACACGGATAGTTTTCATCTGCAATCCGCACAGTCCTTCAGGAACACTTTATAGTAGAGAAACGATTTTGGAACTTGTTGATTTCTGCAACAAAAAGAACATCATTTTCAGCGTGGACGAGAATTACATCGAGTTTGCAGAGAAAGGTCAAGACAACACGATGGTAGGTTACGTGAAGAAGTACAAGAATCTTTTCGTGATTAGGTCTGTCACGAAATTCTATGGCATGCCAGGGATACGCCTTGGCTATGGCATAGCAACGGAAAGCCTAATAGACACTCTCCAGACGGTTAGGCAACCGTGGAGCATCAACAGTTTGGCAGGCTACGCGACTCTCGCAGCGTTCAAAGACACCGATTTCATCGAGAGCACCAAGCGCACCATTGCAGAGAAAAGAGTGCAATTTGTCAAGTGGCTCAGTGAAATCGGTGGACTGCATGTTTTTCCGTCAGAAACAAACTTTTTGCTCGTGAAAATTCTGAACTCAAAGTTTACGTCCCCAACACTGAAAGAAGAGATGACTAGGGAAGGCATCCTCATTAGAGACTGTAGCACTTTTGTCGGGCTTGACGACAGCTACTTCAGAGTGACTGTCAGGTCATCCAGAGAAAACTTGAAGCTCATAAAAACTTTGAGAGGAATACTCAAGAAAAGCGCTTAGTTTCAAGATTTATAGCCCATTTCTAATTATTATCGGAATTTTCAGATGCTTCCTGCTGATTGGATTTTCTCGGTAGCTTCATAGGCTAACAAATTAAAAAGAAACCTTCGCATCGATTTGCATTACTTTCTAGCTACCCAAAAACTCATTTCAGGTTTGCAAATACGCTTGTACAAATAGAAAATCGGGTTCAAAATCCATGTGTTATAGAGATGATAGTCTATTCGCTTGAAAAAATCAAAGCAAGCCTTGTCAAACACGTATTCTATTTCTTTATGGTCTAGAGGATGCTCTTTTTTATGCCAATAATCAGATACAGCATAATCAATCGAAGGTACAGTTGCCCCAATAACCTGTAAATACAAAGCATTAAGCAGAGGATTAGAATGCATGTACATATTTTTCACGAGGTCAGCTAAAATTTGCCGTTCACTCTTCCAGTAAAATGGAGATGCCTCATGATCTAGATACATGAAGCCGCCTTTTCTTAAAAAAAAGGAGAGCCTTTGAATTGTGCTAGCATAATCGGGTAAATGGTGCAACACAGAATAACAAGTGATTAGATCAAATTCACTTTTTTTAAAACTCACATCTTCTATCGGTGAGTTAATGACAGTCAATTTTTTAGTCTTTAAGTGAGCTTGATACCTTTTTTTCAAAATTGCACACATTTCTGCAGAGATGTCGATGGCAGTTACAATGTAGTTCATATTGAGAAGCTTGCCTGTTAGATTTCCAGCACCTGCCCCAAAATCAAGCGCTTTTTTCTGATTATCTTCTATAAGTTGGTCCACCATTTTCAATATAGAGTCTATTCTTTTCTGCTCTTGTTTGCCATACACCTCGGGATGAAGCAACTCATACTGTTCTGCCTCGAGTCGGTGAACTGCAATGTTTGCAGCATGGATTTTTGCTCGTAAATCTTCACCCATAGAGGGATCCTCGGCAACCTCATTTCTTTTCGCTTTCACAGTTTTCATCATATATGGCTTTCTATTAATATAGAATTAGGATAACCATGAAAGTCGTAGAGTTTAGTCAAATGTGCTGTTCCAAAAATATATTCTTGGGTATTTCTTTGCGAAATCAAATTGTGGGTCATCGTAAATTATATCTAATTTTAGACCATACTTCTTGATCAGCTTGTTCATGTTTTCCCAGATCAGAGGGGCCGAATCGTCGGGAAGCCAGTAGCCCCAAATCGTATCTTCTTGATTTCTCATTCCCCAACCATAGTCTTTGGGCAGAACAAAAGCTACTTCACCCTCTATTTTTAAAAAAAGGCTTCGTGGAAAAGCGTGGATTTGGCTCCAAAACCTCTTCATAGCGGCAAAGTGCTCCTCAGTTAATGCTCCATAGTTGTTGACTGGTGGATAGTTAAAAACCAGCAGATAGTTAGCTCCTGCATAATAGGCTGTAAGCATTTGCTGAAACATGTCTTCTTCATCAGCTAAGTACGGGGGATTATCTTCAGCCCAAGTTATTATGGCGCCCCATTTCTTGTTTTGCACGTTCGCTGCTCCTCGGCAGAGAGCTATATGCTGAGTTTCAGAATGGCCCCAACCCAATTCTGTGAATACGGCGTCGTAGCCTGCAAGGTAGTCAAACCAGTAAAGTGCATAGTCAGAGGTAAAAACGGGTAACGGGCTGTTTATCGAGTCAGGTATACTGCTGTTGATTATGTGTTGCATGCTTCCACTGCGATAGAGGCTTCTAACAAACAGATTTGCTGCCTCGCTGTAGTCGGAAACATTCCTGAAAGCCGTGATGTTCCCCTCTGCAAACCAGACATCATTTCTTCCGAAAGCCATTCTGTCCCAAAAGCCCGTGTCAATTTGTTTTCCGCCAGGCTCGTCGTAGAGGTAAACACCCAAGAATTTGTCTCCCCACCTTTCTCGGGCTTTGTTCAGCCAAGACATGTGGAAAGGATCAATACCAAGCTCTTCCCAATCTGAAGAGTTGTAAATGCTACCACTTTGATGCGTGTAATTGTAAAAAACTAAACTATCCTCCCGCTTTTCCAGCGGACCAGAAATGAGGTCGTTGCCTTCTTGGTCTGTGTAATTGTAAAAGACGAAACTGAAGAACACTATGATGTTCATTTCTGCGTCTACGGCGTAGTTGCAGATTTCTGTGAGGGCATTCTCGTTTGATGTTATGTCCCATGAATTAATTACGAAGAGGTTGGTGTAGTCTTTTACTTTGTCTATCAGAAGCTTTGCTTGGCTTGTGGTGTTTCCGCCTAAAGTAACTCCAAAAAAGAAGTCGTCTTTAGCGGTCTCTTTCTTGCCCTCGTAGTGATTGTAAAGCGTAGGCGCGTAAACATTGAAAATTAAAAGTGCAGCGAGTAGAACCCACAACGCTGATTTCATAAGAGAATTAGTGATGTCCTTGGAGAATAAACATTTCGGAGTTGCTTGTAGCATCCATTGCCACATGTTTTCTGGCTGGATTTTAGCCGATAGCCTGAGAATTATCCAAAAAGATATTGGGGAGCCTTTTTCAAAACGGTGAAAAATCCGTCTTTTCTAATCTGTCTAAGGACCCTTTTCGGTGATTTATTGAAGTTTTTATGGAAGGCTCTTTGAACTTCAAGCAGCGATTCGTAATTGAAGTCTTCAGTTTTAACGTATACTGTGAAGTCTTCAATACGGTCGTAGAGACCTTTCTCCATTACCTCATCGTATAAAGCGCTGCCTGGAACGGCAACAAACACGTTGAATCGGCACCAGTCAGGATCTATCTTCCTTGCGAATTTGAAGGTGGCTTTCATGTCGGCTACTGTTTCTCCAGGTATTCCCAGAAGGAACGAGCAAGCGGTCCGGATTCCCTCTTCTCTGCACATTTTCAACGCGCGTTCCGTTTGCTCCAGAGTAACACCTCTGTTGAGCTTTTCGAGAATGCGTTGGGAGCCTGATTCGCCGCCAAACCAGATGGTCTTGCAGCCAGCTGCTTTCATCTCTTTCAATAGGTCTCGTGTTACCAAGTCAACTCTGGTATCACAGACCCATTCGATGTCGAGCTTGTTCTTTCTTATTAACGCACATAGTTCTGCGGTTTCTTTTTTTCGAATCGTGAAGTTGTCGTTGATGAAGTAGATTCCTTTTGTGCCATAATGTGTCATTAGATGGTTAATTTCGTCAAACACTCTGTTGGGGCTGAAGGTTCGGCACGTTGTTCCCCATAACTGTTTAATCTCGCAAAAAGCGCAGTTGAAAGGGCAACCTCGTGCTATGCTCATGTTGTCCACTGGTTTGGCATTTAAAAATTCAATGCGACGGTCGTAGAGGTGTAATGGCAGCAAGTTCCAAGCTGGAAAAGGAAGCTCGTCCAAATTGCTGATGAAGCGCTGAGCGTTTTTTACAATTTTCCCTTTGTACCTATAGGCAACACCAGCGATGTCGGCTATTGCTCTGTCGTTTTCATCTTTGGATATGTAGGTTGCAAGCTCCACCATGGCTCGTTCTCCTTCGCCCAGTACGATGTAGTCTATTTCTGAGTGTTTCAGCAGGCTTTCGGGCTCGTAGGATGAATGCCATCCGCCCACTACCACCTTGCATGAAGGAAGCGTCTCTTTAACCGCCTTAGCCGTTTCTATACATCGGCTGTAAGTTGCGGAGCTGCAGGTTATGCCAACTATTTCTGGGTTAGTCCGTTTTATTTCAAGCTTGACTTCTTCGATTGGCTTTTCAAGCAGGTAATTGTCGAGCATTTCTACTTGGAAACCGTTTTTTTCAAGAGCGGCAGCCACGTAGGCTAATCCTATCGGCAGAAATCTTCTTCCATGAATCCATGGTCCCTTTGCAGGCGGAGCGGTGGTCATTAACAAAATCAAT
>Ga0209536_100000793_pt1 | contig 52167 bp, 46 predicted proteins | sample DeeMarSeWOR28_12_FD_187461 | JGI IMG/M metagenome (GOLD analysis project Ga0209536, IMG submission 187461) | Marine sediment microbial communities from White Oak River estuary, North Carolina - WOR-2-8_12 (SPAdes) (version 2) | ecosystem: Environmental > Aquatic > Marine > Intertidal zone >... | reverse complement strand
GGATACCATCTTGGATGTTTCAGGTTGTTTTACCGTATTTGCTCCCACTGATGCAGCGATGGAACAGTATCTGTCCGCAAACCAATATGCCGGTGTGGCAGACATCCCTCCCGAGGAGCTTGAAAGGATCGTAGAATTTCATATTATTCAGAATCCCTGGACACTTGAGCAGTTGCAGACGCTGAGCGCCTATGGATGGAGAACCGGGGACAACTCAGACTGGGATACTTACGCCTATAAGCGCAAAACCATATTTAAAAGGCCCGTTGAAAAGTACTGGATCGCCAGGGAGAAGAAGCAGGAGATGATCGTGATGGATTCGATGGTATCGGACGGCTATAAAAGGGTGCATGTTGAATCAAGAAAATATGTACCCATCTTCTACGATGATTATGTGAATGCCACCGGACTTACCTCTGACGATTTCAGTTTCTATTTTGACAGGGCATATGAACCGGGCAATGTTTTTTATGCCGGGGCCCGGATCCTCGAGGCCGATATTTTTGCCGAAAACGGATTTGTACACGTCATTGACAGGGTGGTGAGCCCGATGCTGAATGCAGAAGAGCTGCTTCAAAGAGAAATCCCCGGAGAATCCTACAAGCTCTTTCTGGAGATGATCTACTGGTATTTCCCCACCTTCGAACCCAATGAACCGGCCACAATGAATCAGCCGGAAGTAAGGCTGGGGGGTGTGGTAGATACCTTGTGGGATCTGGAATATTATGACCTGGCATTCGCCATTCAGAAGGAACGGATCGGTAACGAAACCGCACATGTGAATCAATCCCTGGTAAGGCACAATGGAATGTTTGTTCCGGTTGATGCTGCGTTCAGGGAATTCATTGACGGAATCCTCACGGTTGCCTCGGGCTACCCTCACTGGAGGGATATCAGGTCCCTCCCCAGGGATGTAAGCGAGATCATCATTGCCCGGCACCTGAAGTCTGTTCCCATCTATCCCTCCAATTACCAGTATTACGAGATTTTCTGGGCTGATGGAAACTTTCAACAAAATGAGGGAGACATCATCAGAAAAGAATTTGGCAGCAATTGTACCTTCATAGGATTGGGTTCATATCAACCCGACAGGTTATTCACCAGTGTGACGGGACCGGTTTTCCTCCGCCCGGCTTACTCCTTGTTCCGACGGGCATTGCAATACTCCGATATCGGGCATGAAATCGCCGGTCATCCGGGAGAATTGTGCTTTTTCCCCATCCCTGATTTCTCGCTGGAAACCGATTCTTCGCTGATGCTGAACTGGACTGATTTTGAAAATGATGAATACAATTTCCTGGAATTTGACAGGTCACGGAACAGCATACAATTCCTCTCTCCCCGTGAGCTCGGTAACAGGATCATGAACCATGTGGGAACATCCCTGCCGGACGGAAGCGCAAATAAGGAATTCATCCGGACCCTGGGGGGAAATTACATCATCTGGAACCACTTGGAAAACACGGTCCGGGGCAGCCTCCCCTGTACGGTTGGGTACAACGGGGATGTGGTGAAAACCTCCCATCCTGCGCAACTGCATGAACCTTCCGACAACGGTGAGGTATGGAGTGTCAGGTACTGGTTAAATAATGAGAACGCCGATATGCGTACTCTCCTTTCAAGGTATCCGGAGTTCTTCAGCCTGTTACTCAAGGCGGGGCTCTTTGATCCGTATTCGACGGGTCAAACGTTCCTTGACAGGAACGAAAACTACACTGTATTTATCCCGTCCGCGGAGGCCATAAACAACTGCCAGGCAGATACGATGGGCATGGAGGTGCTGGAAGAATTCTTAAAAGGTCATTTTCTTCAGGGTGCCATCATATTTACAGACAATAAGCAGCCGTCAGGAGTGTATGATACCATGAGCGGGGCAAAACTGGATATCAGAACTGGTCCGGATCTCATTGAAATACTCGACAACAACGGAGATACCCATGTCATGGTCCGGGAAGAGGAGAATACCACCAACATCATGGTATCAGAGCGATCTGAGGTTACTTCCGTGGCACATGAAATTGATCAGGTGCTCTTTCCAGACTAATCGTGACCGGGCCACGGCTCGGAAATCAGCAAATCTGAGATCGAATGTACCGGGCCTGTTAGTGAAAGCATGTTACACGCTTCCCATATCAGCCGGATGTAATCGATCACCGTGGTATCGCCTGCTTCAGATATCTCAATGCTGAAGGTATCCACCCCGGGATTGATCCTGATGTCGAGTCCGACATCAATCACCACCCTTTCATCTCCCAGGGTCCGGTAATCTTCCTGACCCATGTACAAATCATTCAGGTAAAATTCGCCCCGCAGGATATGAAACGCTGTAAACTGATGAAATGAATTCGACTGGTCCGACAGAGGGATCCCGTAGGATGCTATGCGATTGACCAGGTCATCAACGGTACCGATCCCGTTCCTGTGAAATATGCTGTCATGTTCGGCAAGTATGGTATATTTTTCCCACCACAGCCTGTTACGGATTCCTGAAAGCTCCATGGCATCTGCCAGGATGGAATATCCATCCTGTTGCTGAAGCCAGTCATAACCAGAAACCTCTGTCTGTTGCAGCACATCTGAAATCACATGAATAAAGCCATTGGTCATTTCCAGGTTTGACCGAATGATAGGCGCTATATTGTTTACCTTGAAGAGCGGGTTGTTGCGATCGGTATAAAAACCGACAGTCAGCCTGTCGCCTGAAAGCGTGGTGTCATTCAGGGCTCCGAACGGAAATTCATTGGTATGTATCTTCTTATTGATGATGTGGTAACGGGTGAGGGTTTTTACAAAACCTGTATCCAGCAGGAGATCCTCTATTCCATTGTAATCCTGATGCTGCAGAATGAACAGGTCGACGGCTTCATCGGTGGGTATGAAAAGTGTATAACCCTCTCCGTGTGGATTATAACCGCACAACGTGATCAACAGTCCCGATTCATCCAACAACCGGTAGAATTGGGAATATTCCTGTGCGTTTTCCCTCAGGTATTCGCCTATGGTTAAATTGTCCTCGCTGATCCATGGTGTATCATGCGACCCGGAATCACATGACTTCAGGATCAGCGACAGGATGATCCACGGAACCACGAACCTGAACATGAGCAATCTTCGCATAACATTCAGCTGGTTATTCCTTTTTCTTAAACCGGCGGACAGATTCCTTAAACTTAGACATAATTTCCCAGCTGCTCCGATAAAGGTAACATGCATCTGTTTTTCTCGTAAGAATAAGTTGGTGGATTCCTTCACCATATTGAAATCATTCTGATCCTAAACAAAAAGCCATGAACCTACTTCAGATCCAACCGGGTGAATCAACTTTTGCAGTTCCTGAACTATTGTATACGATCCTGCTGAGCTTGATGTTTCTGGTACTTGTATACCTTGTTTTCAGAATATCAAAGAATTTGGGCCGGATGCCCTCCCACCAGCAACCTGATCAAAAAATTACAGAGAAGAGATTGGATATATACGATGGGATAGCCGGAAGACTTCATGATATGCTCAGTTTCTTCTCCTACACCGGTAACTGGGAGGATATTTCCCCCTACGAGATCCTCAGGGTAAAGCGGGAACTGGATAAGGAACTGGCCTTGTACGGCCCCCTCTTTCCCGATGAACTGATCGAAAAATGCCACGGCTTCATCAAATTGTGCTTTATTTCCGCATCGGGATGGGAACATGACATAAAAATCAAGTCCTTGTATGAACTGCGTCAGGAACATCAAACGGGGTGGGATGACGAATGGATCCGGTATTTCGATACGAAGAATGTGGCGGAGGCAGTTCTGCTTAAGGAGAAATTCCATGAGCTGATCAGTGGATTCAATCAGGAACTGAACCTATCTTAGGCCCTGCACCGTTCCTACGTCTCGGCCCTGTTTCAACGGCTCTTCCCCACTCAAATTGTTCAATTCTCTTCCAGCAGTTCAGCTGCAGGGATCAGGTAGAGGGGCGGATCATCGGAGAGGTAGGCATCATCGGCAGGTTCGAGGCGGTTGTAATCCATGAGGGTTTTGAGGGTCCTCACATAATCCTCTCCACGTTCCGAGTACTTTGTCAACTGCTCTGACAGGACAGCCCCGGTGATCTTTTGCTCCTCCTTCCTCAGCTCCGCCCTTTTTTTACGCAGGTCCGCATATGCAGCGTGGGTATTCAGGTTGAGCATGTAGGCACACACTGACTCCTGCAGCGATTCAAACGCAGCAATACCGTAATTTCCCAATTCTTTCCTCTGCTCAGCGGGAACGATCGCATTCTTTCCCCAGGTCCACTGGCCATAAATGGCGTTTCCTTCGGCAGCAAATCGGGAAGTTCCCCATCCGCTCTCCTCGGCACCCTGTGCAAGGGCAAGCGAAGGAGGCACCATATCTACCCTTTCCCACAGTTGCTCCAGCATCCCGGAGCCCGGCGGTTCTTCCGCATTCACTTTATAGAGCTTGGCCAGCTTCATGACCCAGATGCTGTCTGTTTCTGTAAATGCTTGATTGTGAACCCATCCGGATCTCACTTTTTCCAAACGATCCCGGTCTTTCAGAATCAGTTCATTGGCCCGTAATACCATGGGAGCAAGCCCCCTGAAAAAAATCCGCTTCTTGTTCTCTACCGTTACCTCCATGGAGCTGGTGGAGCCCCATTTGTCACCCACAATCGTCAGATAAACACGGGGGACTTCTCGGATCCCGGCCTGCCATGCTTCCGGAGTATAATTCAGCTCTTCATATAACTCCAGCATGTCCACATATGAACCGATCTCATAGAGGTTAGATACATCCATGGTGTCCAGGGATGCCATGTAGCCGGCCGGGAAAGTGTGGACCATGGTATCAGCTTTTTCAGCCATGGATGCTGTTGTTTCAGCCACACGGCTCTCCGGGTTGCCGGCACGCATGCATCCGGTAATCGCCCAGAGAATGAGCGGAAAGAATAAATAATCAGGTTTCTTCATCTTATATTATTTGGATCATTCATGAGTTAAGATAATGAAAAAATCCGATGCTCCGGGGAGCAGGAAAGATTGTGAAAAATGATCTGCGGTCAGGGTTGACGGTATTTTCTGACCAGGGCTCGAAAGCCACTCATGAATTGATCGTTCAGGCGTGCCCAGTCCATGGGGGCCCTTACCTGCAAATCCGAATTGGCCTGCATGGGTGTCACCTCCAGCTCATTGGGACGGCAATTTTCGGTTCCCGTAAAGATGACCACGGGAAGATCCAGGGAGAATAGCAACTCGAATGCCTGGAGCAGAAGATCCACCTGGCCTCCGCAATACCTGATAAACCTGTCCGTATCGTGGTTGTCCAGAAATGCAACCATGTGGTACCCGGTGGGTAATTTACGGAGGTGTTCCCGGATCTGGTTATGCAGCCGACGATCGGATAAAAGAGGCTGTCCTGCCACAACGGCATTCTTGATGAGCTCCCTCAAAAAGAAATCGAGGGTGCCATCCATCGTCTTCCGGTACTCGAGTTGAATCTGCTCCTGGGAAACCCCAAACAGCTTTCTCCAGGTTTTTTTTCTGAAACCGACGGTATGATAATGTTTGATTTCAAGACCTCCGGCCCAGGCCTCACCGATTAAAATAGCTTCCGGGTGCTTCTCCCCGATCTCCTTACTGAACGCGCTCCAGAAACCGTGGGACGGCCCGATCACATGGTCCAGCCTGAAACCATCCATTCCCATGGACAACCACTGGTGGGCCACATCTATGATGTACCCCCTTGTTTCATGATGTTCCAGGTTCAGCTTGGGTAATTCCGTGAAATCGAGGAAACATTTGTATGTATCGGGCCAATCTTCAAATATGAACCATGGACGGTAGGGACTCCCTGGATGGGAGATGGCATGCCTGAAAAAAGGATGGTGTACCGAGCAGTGGTTGGGCACAAAGTCAGCGATCACCCTTATCCCCATGCTTTTAGCCTTAAGAACCAGATGCTGCAGATCTTCCTGGTTTCCGAACCTGGGATCCACGTTCTCGAAATCGGTGATGTGATAACCGTGGTAGGAAGTGGTACCGTAGAAAGGAGACAGCCATATCACGCTGATGCCCAGGTCTTTCAGATATTCCAGCTTTTGAGTGACACCTTTCAAGGTTCCCCCTGCAAATCCTGGCACATTGTTGACGGAACTGAATCCGTTGAACCGGTCCACAAATACCTGGTAGATAACTGCACGTTTAAACCAACCTTTTGGGTTCATTCCACAAATCTAATACTTCTCTCCATCCTGCGCTTATCAATCACCTTCCATGACCATTGGCGGCAGAATATCCACTAACAGGAATAATTGATCCCTGACACCGATGGAGTGATCAGATTTTCCTATATTATCCTACACAATAAATAGCTAACCCATGGAAATAAACGGTCGTGCCATTTCCATCGACCTGGGCGGGACCAAATGCTCGGCAGCACTTGTGAACCAGGATGGGGAGCTGTTTCAATACCAGAGTGTGGAACTTGCAGGCGCCCGTGGAAAAGCAGTAGGAGAAATGGTACTGGAAATGATAGAAGTATTACTGGCCCACGCCGCGCTTAAACACCGGGACGTTGTGGGAATCGGCATCTCAGTTCCCGGGATAAGTGATCAGCGACGTCAGAACGTTTGGGCACCCAACATCGAAGGATGGGAAAAATTCCCCCTCCAACGCTACCTGAAAGATCACCTGACCAGGCACGACCTTCCCATTATGATTGAAAGCGACCGGGGATGTTCCGTACTGGGGGAGCATTGGAAGGGCATTGCACAGGGATCAAAGCATGTCATATACCTTTCGGTCGGTACCGGAATCGGGGCGGGGATCATGGTGGATGGCAGATTGATCAGAGGTTCGCACGACATTGCCGGAGCCATAGGATGGATGGCCCTCCAGCGTCCCTTTGATGCCAGGTTCAAAAGCTGCGGCAACTTTGAATATTATGCTTCCGGGGAAGGCCTTGTCAGGGCCGCAAAGGAGCTTGGTTCCCTGCAAGCCTCCAAGCTTTTTACCAAAGGCGCCGTCAGGGGATATACAGCTGAAGAGCTGTTTGAGTCATTCACCAAGAATGACCAGGTTGCTGTCAAAGTGATTGAACAGGCTGTGGAATTGTGGGGCATGGCATGCGCGAATCTGGTAAGTCTTTTCAATCCGGAAATCATTGTTTTCGGGGGCGGGGTTTTCGGACCTGCGGTTCAGTTTCTGGAACGGATCTACCGGGAGGCGATCAGTTGGGCTCAGCCTGTCGCCATGAGACAGGTCAGGTTTGTGGAAACAGCCCTGAAGGGAAATGCACCTTTGCTCGGAGCAGCTTACAATGTATTCACCAAAGAGGAGGGTTCCCAGTCTCAATGAAAAGATACCTTCCATTTCTTGCTGCTTACCTCGGAATGTTGATTTTCGGTATCTGCATGCTCACCCTGGGATCGGTGATGCCCTACCTGGATCAGACCCTGCATTTAAATGAGCTGTCCAAAGGATCCCTTGCCACCATTCTGCCCATTGGAATCCTGGCCGGCTCCGTGGTCTTTGGCCCCATCGCGGACCGCTACTCATACAGGATCCTGTTATCACTCAGCGCCGCCGTAACTGCATCAGGTATGGTCCTGGTCGGGTATGCATCCCGGATCACAGAACTTCAACTGGCCTTCTTTTTAATCGGGCTTGGTGGGGGTTCCCTGAATGGGACCACCAGTGCGCTGATATCCGATCTCAGCACCGAAGGGAGCAGGCAAAAAGGGGCCAATCTCAGTTTGCTGGGTGTTTTCTTCGGCATCGGCGCTCTGGGTATCCCGGCCATTTTTGGACTGATCTCCGATCTGCAGGATCACAGGGATGCTTTATTCCGGATCGGTGCCGGTATCATGTTGCTGGCTATCGGTTTTTTGATGATCCGTTATCCCGGTGCAAAAAGAAGATCTTTGAACGGTTTGGGTTCATGGAAAATGTTACTCGGTAAACGGCTCATCATCTTCATCGGCCTGGTGCTGTTTATCCAGTCGGGGATGGAATCGCTGGTCAATAACTGGATCACCTCATTTTTTACCCTCCACGTCGGAATGGGACCCCGGGTCTCATTGTTCATGCTTACACTGTTTGTGATGGTATTTACCGTAAACAGGCTCCTGCTAAAGTTTTTACTTCTCAGGATTCATCCGGGATGGGTGCTGGGGATTGCAGCCGGCCTTATACTTGCGGGAGGTCTTGTGCTGAATTACCTGCAGGGGATTCAGGGAGCATATGTTGCGGTCATTTGTCTGGGAACCGGACTTGCGGCAGGATTTCCTTTACTGCTTGGGGTGATAGGGGACGCTTTCCCCGAAAGATCCGGGACCGCCTTCAGTATTGTTTTCACCATCTCGGTCATTGGGAATTCCTTGATTAATTTCCTGGCGGGCTGGATCACAGAATCGCAGGGTATGGGTGGGCTACCATGGATGCTAATCTCCAGTGTTGTTATATATATTATATTATTATACAGCGCATTAAAAACCATTAATTCAACTAAAAAATAAACTAACAAACATGAAACTTGCTCAACAATGGCTCGACCATACCCGATCCGTGATTTCTCAGATAGAACAAACACAGGAGAAGGCCATCCATGAAGCTGCCGTTCTGATGGCAGATACCATCCAGGCAGGAAGGTGGGTTCACACATTCGGATGCGGCCATGCCACCCTGCCGGTGGAGGAGATGTATCCCAGGATCGGGGGCTTCGTAGGATTCCACCCCATCATTGAACTTCCCCTCAGCTATTTCACACACATTGTCGGGGACATGGGGGTCCGGCAATTTGTATTTCTGGAGCGGGTGGAAGGGTACGGCAGGGAGATCATGACGGGATATCACTTTGACAGAAGGGATACCCTCTGGATCTTTTCTCATACCGGGATCAACAATGTCAATATCGATGTGGCCCTAGAGGCCAGAAATAAAGGATTAAAAGTCATTGCATATGGATCCACTGAAAACCTTGATCAGAGAAAGAGCAGGCATTCATCCGGGAAGACCTTATTTGAACTGGCCGATGTGGTTGTCAACACTTGTGCTCCCCTCGAGGATGCATCGGTGAAGCTGAGGAATCATTTTGACAAGGTGGGGCCGGTGTCGACCATGGCATTTGTGACCACGGTCTGGATGACCATTGTAACGGTGGCCGAAATACTGGAGGAACGGGGGGTCAGGTTACATATCCATCCCTCACATAATATTCCCGGCGATACCACGGCCCATGAGCGGCTCGATGAGGCTCTGTCTGAATACAAAAAACGGGTGGCAGGAATCTGAGTGAATTTTCCATGATGCTGCTTCAGGGAAGCTCTCACCTTATTCCGTACAGCTTCTGAAAGTGATACCCGTATATGGAATAGGTGATCGCCATGGGGAACAGGCGGGGCCGGTGAAGCAGGCTCCAAAAAAATAGTTTCCAGTAGTAAACCCGGCTTCTGCTTAGAAGACCGATGTAAAGGAGGGAACGAAACAGGGCCAGGATCTTGGCGGTATTTACTCTCCTGCGGTTATTCAACCCCGGTTTGTAATTTCTGAGAAACCGGATCAGGCGCTCATAGTAGGTTTTACTTGAATAGATGGTTTGCAGGATGGTGTGATATCCCCGGAGGAGTTTCTCTTTGTCCATGGCCGGGATAAAATTCATCCTGAGGTTGGTGTTGTTCCCGTCGAAACTTTCAATAATCCTTCCCTCCCTGGCCAGCCTTTCATATAGCCTGGTCCGGTTGGGCGCATTCAGGAGTCCCACCATAGCGGTTATGATCCCGCTTTCCTGTATGAAATCGATCTGTCGCTGGAAGATGGAGGGAGGATCGTTGTCAAATCCGACGATGAATCCCCCGGTAACTTCAATTCCGGCATCCTGGATCAACCGGACAGATTCCACAAGGTTGCGATCCCTGTTGTGATTTTTCTCACATTCGGCCAGGCTCTCCTCGTGCACCGTTTCAATCCCTACAAAAACTCTTTCAAACCCAGCGGCTGCCATCATCTCCATCAGGGAGGGGTCGTCAGAGAGATTGATGGAAGCTTCTGTGATAAAAGTAAAGGGGTTCCGGTGCACCCTGTTCCACTGCATGATTTTTGGAAGAAGGATCTCTTTAAGGACCTTTTTGTTACCGATAAAATTATCATCCACAAAAAAGAGACTGCCCCTGAAACCGGTCCGGTAAATGGCATCAAGCTCCGCGATCACCTGGTCCGGGGTTTTGATCCTCACTTTCCTGCCCAGCAAAGAGGTGATTTCACAGAATTCACAGTTAAAAGGACAACCCCGGGAGTACTGAAGGCTCAATTGGCCATATTGATTCACGTTGATCAGCGAGTAGTCGGGAGGGGGCGTTTGACGGACGTCGGCAAATTGATCCGTGCGGTATATTTTTCCCGGCTTTCCTTTTTCAAGGTCTTCCAGAAAAAGTGGAAGGGTAATTTCAGCTTCGTTGAGGATCAGGTGATCCAGGTGCATAAACGGTTCAGGATCGCCTGTGAAAAGGGGACCGCCGGCAATGATTCTCGTGTCCAGCCTCTGGCACCTGTCCGCTATTTCCCTGACCGATTCCTGCTGCACCGACATGGCACTGATCAACACATAATCGGCCCAACGTATGGATTTATCCGATAATGTTGAGGTATTCAGGTCAACCACTTTCCGCTTCCAGGAATCCGGCAGCATGGCTGCCACCGTCAGCAGGCCCAGGGGGGGATTGGCAGCTTTTTTCCGGATGAATTTCAGGGCGTGATTAAAACTCCAGTAGGTATCCGGGAACTTCGGATTGATAAGTAAAATATTCATATTTAGCTGTTTATCAGATGGGGGCAAAGATAAACGGGGAAAATATGGAATAAAAATCTGAGGGATGGATGAAGGGGAATAGGGGATGGAACCCATCACTTTGTGATGATTGGGAAATATCAGGGACGGATGAGCCCCTGGAGTGGGGAATGCAACTTTTTCGTAACTTCTTGCCGTTTCGGGATTAAACAATTCATGATCCGGCGCTGTTTATGTATGGAGTAAAAGTAAAAACAAAGAATCAAATAACTGTTTGCGGTATGAAAAGAAGAACCTTCCTTAAGAGATCAATCGCCGGTTCGGCGCTGTTGTCGGCTTTCCCTTATCATTTGCTGGCTGGGGACAAAAAGCTTTATCCCTACGACCAGGTTCCGCTCGGGGATACCGGTATTACCATGTCCAGGATGGCCATGGGTACTGGAACGAGTGGTTTCGGAGGAAGTTCGAACCAGACCCGTCAACTCGGGATCAAAGGATTGTCGGACCTGCTGAGGGCGGCCTACGATGAAGGGATCAATTTCTGGGAAACGGCCGATCAGTATGGCTCCCATCCCCATTTGCGAGAGGCATTTAAAAAGGTGGAAAGGGAGAAGGTGGTCATCCTTACCAAAACCAATTCCAAAACATACAAGGATGTGAAAAGTGACCTGGAGCGCTTCAAGAGCGAACTGGGGACCGATTACTTTGATATTGTATTGTTGCATGCGGTCACCGATCCGAAATGGAACGAGAACATGAAAGGAGCCATGGAGGCGCTTTCTGAAGCCAAAGAAGCAGGGATCATCAGGGCCCACGGGATCTCCTGTCACTCCATCGGAGCCTTGCAGACTGCAGCAGACGAACCGTGGGTGGAGGTCGACCTGGCCAGGTACAATCCCGGAGGGGTAGCCATGGATGCAGATGTTCCCACGGTCAGGAATGTCCTCACCCGGATGAAAAATAACGGCAAAGCGATCATCAACATGAAGGTTTACGGAGCGGGCAGGCTGACCGGTAAGAAAGATGAGTGCCTGGAGTTTTTTACGGGAACCCCGTTCATGGACAGCTTTACCCTTGGGGTTGAAAGCTACGAGCAGTTGAAGGATATCCAGAAGCGGCTTCCTGAAGCAAGTGTACGCGGCTAATCTCGTGACAGATGAGCGAACTCACCCTGACAACACCCGCACTGCTTTTCTCAGCCATTTCTTTGCTTCTGCTGGCCTATACAAACCGCTTTCTCACTTATGCCAACGTGGTCAGGAACCTGCATGCGCGTTTCAAGGAGAATCCCGACAACCTGATCATCGGACAGATTCAGAATCTGCGTAAGAGGCTGGCTCTCACCAGGAGCATGCAACTTCTGGGAATTGGGAGCCTGCTGCTCTGTGTGCTCTGTATGTTCCTGGTTTACATCGAGTTTCATCTAGCCGCAGAGATCATTTTCGGGATCGCCCTGGTCATGCTGATCCTTTCCCTGGCCATCTCGATCAGGGAGATACAGATCTCGGTGAAGGCACTGGACCTTCACCTGAGTGATATGGAGCTGTGATGCGAAGGGGCGCTAAGCGCCAATTGACTTCAATGCCTCGTAGACCAGGAATGCCGGCCATACAAGCGCTTTCAGGATACCCACCACACCCATCCAGAAACCTGTGGAGGCAGAGATATAATAGATGGCTGCGCCAATGAGACCCAGTCCGTACACGGCACCGGCGGGTGCACTTTTTTGAACTTCGTTTTTCATGTGCTACGCTTTGTTAGAATGTGCATACCGTTCCCTAAATTAGTTATTTTTAGGGGTTATGAAAAAAATCTATTTCTGCGGATCGATCCGGGGGGGGAGGCAACTTGCATCCCGCTATGAAAATATGATCGGCATGCTACAGCAGTATGGAGAGGTGCTCACCGAACACCTGGGAAATGATCAGGATCTCCGGGAGAAAGACCTTTCACTCACCGACAGGGAAATCCACAACAGGGACCTGGAATGGATCGTTGAATCGGACCTGGTAGTGGCCGAGGTGACCGTTCCCAGCCTGGGAGTGGGTTATGAAATAGGTCGGGCACTGCATCTTGGGAAACCGGTGATGTGCCTTTTTCATGCCGGTTCGGAAAAACCTCTCTCAGCCATGATTGCCGGATGTGGTGAGCTGGAACTGTTCCGTTACCATCGGACCGAAGATCTGAAAGATCCACTGAAGGAGTTTATTTTGAAACAATCAATAACCTAAATTAAAAATAAAATTAACTGGACTAAAATGCTTAAAAAAGAGAGTATTCTGAAACTGGAAAACATATATACCGCCCATGCTTTCCAGGTCGATGGTGATTTCTTTGTGGGGGCCGGTTCTGAAACCGAGCCGGAGGTGGCCCTCTATCATTTCAGTCAGCACCGGCATGAACGGATCCCTGACTGCCCAGGGGGGATGATGAGTTTTATTCCTGTGCCCGGAAGAAAAAATGAATTCCTCTCCATCATGGGCCTGTTTCCCCCTTTTATAGGAGGAGATGCGGGGCTCTATTCACATGTTTACTCATCAGGTGAATGGAAAACTTCCAGGGTAATGGATCTCCCTTTTGCACACAGGTGCGAGTTCGTTCAGGAGGGGGACGGGGTCTTTCTGGTAGCTGCCGTAGTCAGCAGGTTCAAGGAGAACCCGTCGGACTGGTCCGAACCGGGACAGGTACACATCATTGAGCTTGAGAAACAGGATCAGCATCCCTGGCAGTCGGAGGTGATCGGTAAGCAGTTATTCCGGAACCACGGTATGACAAAGACCGTTCTGCATGGCAAAGAAACGGTATGCGTATCTGGTGCGCAGGGTATCTTTGCCGTTCAAAGGAGGAATGAAAGGTGGCAGATGGATCAGCTCTTTTCATATGAGGTGAGCGAGATGAGTTTTACCGACCTGGACGGAGATGGAATGGATGAATTGATAACGATTGAGCCGTTTCATGGTGATCAACTCTGCATATACAAGCATGACGGGAAGGAGTGGAAGCTCATGTTCAGTGATTCGCTTTCCTTCGGACATGGATTGAGTGCAGGTATTTTTAAAGGCATCCCCGTGGTGGTGGCAGGGAACCGGAGCGGATCACTGGCACTTGAAATGTTTAGTGTCGGTAACTTGCTAAAAGGAATTGTAAAAAAGAGCGTTATAGAAACGAATGCAGGGCCTACCCAAACCCAGGTTTGGAAGGTAGGATCGGAAGATTACATTGTGAGTGCCAATCAGCGAAAGAATGAGGTGGCCCTCTACACGGCAGAGGGTGGATGGACGCCCTGATCGCTCAATCCCTGCTCTTCTTTTCGACCTTTACCCCGGCCAGTTTCTCGTAAAACTGGATCAGGCCCCCGTGGTCGTCCTCCTCCTTTCCATCGGCTTTGAGGGCTTTCATAAATTCCATGACCTGTACGGTCAGCGGAATGGGTGCATCAATTTCCAGAGCAGTGTCCCGGACATTGATCAGGTCCTTGGTGTGCATCCGGATCGGTCCGCCCGGTTTAAAATTTCGTTCCAGGATCAGGGGCATTTTGGCATTCAGCACCTGACTGCCGGCCAGTCCCCCCTTGATGGCATGGAACACTTTTTCCGTATCAACGCCCGCTTTCTCTGCAAATACCATCGCCTCTGAGACAGCAGCAAGGTGCAGAGCCACCATGATCTGGTTGGCAAGTTTGGTGATGTTCCCACTGCCAATGGCACCCATGTACATCGCCGAAGCACCCATGATCAGCAGCAATGGTTCCACCTTCTTAAAGATCCCCTCCTCTCCTCCGACCATGATGGAAAGGGTACCATCTTTGGCCTTGGGTTCTCCGCCACTCACCGGTGCATCAAGCAGATGAATTCCCCTGGCCGATGCAGTTTCTGAAAGAGCTATGGCCATGGCCGGAGCAATCGAGCTCATGTCAACGACGATGGTCCCTTCGGCTGCTTCTTTCAGGATACCTTCATTTCCACGGACCACCTCCTCCACCTGTGGAGAATCGGGAAGCATGGTAAAGATCACATCACACGACCGGCCGATGTGTGCAGGTGAGGTGCCTTTGATGGCCCCTTCAGCCGTGAGATTTTCGATAGCCTGCGGTCGAACATCAAACACCATCAGTGAATATCCCGCCTTCATCAGGTTGAGGGCCATGGGCTGTCCCATCACTCCCAGACCGATGAATCCTATCTGTTCCGGCACCATGATCAACCCCGCTTCAGTTTCATGATTTCGTTGTGGTGGTTGACCACCAGTTTTTCATATTTTTCTCTGGAAGTTTTCTTGTGCTCTTCATACTCCTGTTTCAGGCTTTCCAGTTCTTTCTGTGTCTGGGAGGTAACCACATATGCCCTTTTGAACAGGAGAAACAGGATGACCCCGACCAGTACCAGTAAAAGAATGATGATCCACAGCACCGTACTGTAGACCCCCTTGTTCATTTCGATCCCCAGCAGCATAAAACTTTCTTTTGTGCGAATCGCCTGGTCACGCTCGTTCTTGGCCCTGCCCAGATCCGCATTCAGGGTTTCAATCTCCACATTTCTTTCCGTCAGTTCACTGTTGAGGGAGGCAATTTCCAGCTTGGCCCTGTTAATGGAATCAATGGAATTGCTTTTCATCTTCTGAAAGGCATCCTCCCTGATGGCCCTGAAATTTTCATATATCCGGGTATGATCCTCCACAAAAATCAGCTGGTTTTCCAGGGTGGCCGAATCAAGCACTTCCTGAATGGTCTGGGCGACAGTGGACTGTAAACTTATGACCATCACGATACATGCCGTTAAAATGATGGAATAGGTTTTTTTCATGCTCATCTTCATCTCATTTACTTTACTAAAACTATATGATAACGAAATTAGGAAATATATATGATCCACCCTGCTATTTTTTTACAAGGCTCTAAAACTGAATGCTTCTGCCGGGTTCTTCACCAGCAGCTGGTCGATTTCCTGCTGGGTAAAGTCGCGCTCCTCTAACTCCGGGATGAGTGAAGTGAAAATGTCGGTATACCCCCTGAAATCTCCACCCGATTCTTCACCGGGAGAATACCAGCCCGCATCATGGGAGATCAGCACGCGGTTCAGGTACCCGGCCTCTTTGAGTGCCACGATCCTGTCGGCATACCAGGAAGTACTGAATCTCTCCTCCTGATCAGGATGCTGTGTATCATTGAGGTTATCCAGAGAGATCCAGGCCCCCATCTGTGCTGCTTTTATGTTCCCTTCCAGGCTTCCACCCTGGGCATGTACCCAGATGAAATGGGATGGATTGATCCCATAGGTCCGAAGGATCTGGATCTGGGCAAATGCGGGTTTGTCGGGACCGGTATGGGAGGCTATCGTCAGTCCGGTCTTGTTGTGGGTCATGGCTGCCGCGGCAACAATCTTTTCATGTTCTGCAGAAAGCGTGTCGGAAGGTGCCACCGCAATTTTTATAAATCCGGGCCTCACACCGCTGTCGCCGATACCATTCCGGAATTCATCGATCCAAATGGCTGAAAGTTCCATGGCACTTAATTCGTAAAAATGGAGGGGAAGGTAGCGGTTTTCAGCGGCCCCGTAATATCCTGTATTGGTGAGAAAATGGATGCCTGTTTTGCTGGAAAGTGATTTTAACACCCAGGGGTCCCGTCCAATGTAGGAAGGTGTGCATTCGATAAAGGTTTGCACTTCCCAATCACCCAGTTCATTCATGAAAGGCAGGACCCTTTCAGCCACCTCTTCCCTGTCCCACCGGTGGTAACCGGTGCTATCGGCCCCGATAAAATCTACCAGGACATGTTCATGTACCAGGGTTTTGCCCATCCGGGAAGCCTTGATGGGACCTTCTACTGTCATGACGATTTTCTCGGGCGTCTTGGAACAGCTGCCGAATAAAAGCATGGTTCCGATGGATGCTGCAAAAAGGAGTTTCTGTATCATGGTTGCAAAGATAACTTTTCGTCACAAAACCATGAATTTCTAACGTATCCTTCCGCAACGATTCCCTGGTGGAGGAGGCCTATTCGTATTTAAGTGTGTCGGCCGGATTCATCTGGGAGGCCCTGTGCGCATGGATGGTGGTGATCAGGAAAGTGATCAGCAAGGTAAGCAGGGCAGAAAACAGGAAAACGAACCACTGGATATCAATGTGCTTGCTGAAACCTTCAAGCCACCGCCTGATACCAAAATAGGCGATGGGCCAGCTGATCAGGTTGGCGATCAGAATCAGCCACAGGAACTCCTTTGAGAGCATGGAATTCACCTGGGTGACAGATGCTCCATGTACCCTTCTGATGCTGATCTCCCTGGTCTTTCTTTCCACCATAAAGGAGGTTAATCCGATGAGCCCCAACGCAGCGATGATGATAGCCAGAATGGTCAGCATCATCGATAATTTGCTGAATTTGTTCTCATCCCTGTAAAGCGCATTCAGATTTTCGTCCAGGAATGAGTACTCAAAAGGCCGGGTGGGCACGAACTCTTCCCAAACGCCCTGCATATAACCGAGGACATCCTTGTACTCATCGTCATTGACCCGGACAGCAATGTATCTGGTCATGGCAGCGGCACCGCGTGGATTCTGGACCATATCCAGTACAAAATTATCCAGTGGTCTGTGCAGCGAAAGTGCATTGAAATCACTGAAAATTCCGATGACCCTTTCGTTTCCGTCCGAGCGAATGGCCTTTCCGATCGCCTCTTCATTGGTCCAGCCCAGGTGTTTAACCATGCTTTCATTGATCATGATCGCTTCCGAACTATCTGAGGGAAAATCCCTGGAGAAGGCCCTTCCTTCCACCACCTCTATATCGAAGGTTTCGATAAAGTCGTACCTGACCAGAAAGGCAGGGTACCAGAATGGCTGATCGTCGAACATTCCTTCAATAACAAATGAACGGGTATTGTGGTTGACTCCGAGAATATCCTCCATTCCGGTGACTGAAACAATGTCGGGATTTTTTTTCAGCTCCTCGGCAAATGATTCAAACTGCATCCCAAGGGCGAACTTGGTGGGCAGGAGGATGACCTGGTCCCGTTTGAATCCCAGATCTGCCGTCCGTAGATAATTGAGCTGTGCATAGGCGCTGATGGTTCCTATGATCAGGGCGATGGAAATGAGGAATTGCATCACCACCAGGATTTTCCTGGCGATGCCCCTGCCCCCTGAGGGCGAAAGGCTGTCCTTCAGGTGCCTTGTTCCAAGACCCGAAAGATAAAAAGCCGGATAGATCCCTGAGGCGATACCCACTCCGGCCCAGAGGCACATACCCAGCAGAATGCTCCAGGGGCGTACAATGATTCCTCGTTCAATCTCCTTCCCGGAAAAGTTATTGAACAGTGGAAGAAATGACTCAACCAGCACGGCTGCCAACAAAACGGCAATCAGGGTAATGAGTAATGATTCTCCAAGGAACTGGACGACCAATTCCCTTTTCCTGACTCCGATCACCTTCTTCATCCCAATCTCTTTTCCCCTGCCTGCCGAACTGGCTGTGGCCAGGTTCATGAAGTTGATGCAGGCAAGGATCAGCACAAACAATCCGATGACAGTGAGGATGCGGACATAGGAGATGTTCCCGTTGGGGTGCATCTCATAATCGTGGTGCGATTTCAGGTGGATGTCGTTCAGGGATTGCAGGTAGAGGGTAATATCCTGGTCCTGGAAATCAGCATAATGAGAGGTATAGAACTGGGGCATCCTGGCTTCAAGCTGGCCCGGCTCGATTCCCTCCCGGAGTTTGAGATAGGTCCAGCACGGATTCCAGATCCAGGTCTGGGGCAGTTGCCCCCCGTTGTTTGTCCTGAAAGTCGACATGGAACCCAGGATATCGATCCTGAAATGGGATTGTGCAGGCAGGTCCTCCATCACCCCGGTTACCTCTACGGTCAGACCTTCTTCAATCAGAAGGGTTTTTCCCAATGCAGGTTCCTCCCCGAAATACCTTTTTGATGTCGATTCGGACAGAACCACACAATTGGGTCTGTCGAGCGCAGTGGTAGGCTCACCTGCGGTGAGCGGAAAATTGAACATCTCAAATACGGTGCTGTCCGCCAGGTAGAACCATTCTTCATTGAATTTGACCACATTGGTGCTGTCCCTCCTGTGTTCGAAAAGCAATTCCGAAACCTGAAAGTCAAAGAACCTGACCACCGATTCGATCATATCGGGATAGGCTTCAGCAAGGGCAGGGGCAAAAGGGAAAGAACAGGTGGCGGCATCCTCGTTGATGTTGTTGCTGTTATAGAGCCTGTTCATCCTGTAGATCCGCTCATTATCCTTGTGAAATCGGTCATATTTCAGTTCATCAAGTACATAAATCAGGATAAACAGAAAACTGCTGATCCCTATGGCCAGTCCAAGGATATTCAGCAGGGAATAATTGAAATACTTCAGGATGTTCCTGGTGGTGACGGTGAACAAATGACGGAGCATGAAGCAGCAGCTCTAAGTGATTCTGTTCGATGCTGCACAAATTTCTGACCATAGAAGCAATCCCTCAAATAATGAGATGGTTAGCTGGATTTTGAAGCATTTTGAAAGGCAGAAGAATTGCCCTTTTCCGAACGGATAGCGTTCGAATATGGGCAGTTTTGACCGGGGTCAGGGGTTGACCGATCCCAGGAATCCTCCCGTGATCCGGGTAAGCTGTGTTCTGTATTCTATCAGGTTGTAGACCGCCTGCAACCTTCGAAACGCTGCATTCAGGTACAGCAGCTGTACGTCTCGGTAGTTAAATGAATTGATGACCCCGGTTCTGTATTTTTCCTCTGATATCGACATATTGAGTTCGGCAGCTTCCATGTTTTCGCTAGCTACATGCAGCAATGCGATCCGTACTTCATAATAATCGTATAGGTTGAGGAGCTGGTTGGTCAGGGCGTGCTCCATCTGGTCGATCTCCACCTTTGCTACCTCCTCGTTGATCCTGGCTATTTCCACAGCCCTCCTCCTGACACCTGCGTTGTAGATATCAAAAGAAAGACGTACCTGGCCGTATGGACTCAATCCCTGGTTGGTAAGTGCTGCATTGCCAGCAGATCTGGACCAGTTGTGGCTGTAATCGATACCGGCACCCAGGGAGATACTGGGGTAGTAATCGGCCTGCCTCAGAGCGGTCTCATTCTCCTGGAGCATCAGGTTGGTGTACTGATTCTTCAGGGACCGGTTATCCGATTTCATCTTACCGAGCAGGTCCGCCAGCACATAACGGGAGGTATCCGCCTCGAATAACTCCTCAAATGTCCAGATTTGCTCCGGTTCGACTCCCATCATGAAATTGAGATTGCGAATGGAATTCCGGATGGCCACCTCCTGACTCATGAAGTTCGCTTTATCGGTGAGGAAGACATTCTGGGCCTGGAGCACATCGTATGTGACTGAACCACCCAGTGCCTTGTGCCTCAGCTCATACTGGTACCTGTCGTCCGACAGGTCCATCACCGTTTTCAACACGTTCAACTGCTCCTGTTGCAAAAGCACATAATAATAACCGAGGATGATATCTTCAACCGTATTTTCAACATTTACAGCCAACCTTCCGGATGTAAGCTCCTCAAGGTTCTCCAGTCTTGTCTTGGTGATATCCACCCTGAATCCGTCAAACAGGATCCAGTTCAGCCCGATCCCTGCCGAGACGCGGTTGGAAGTGGTCTGGTCCAGTAATTCATGGCTGAGGTTGTCGGACGCATCGAACCCAATGACTGGATACCGGCCTGCATTTCCCCAGTTGTTGTTAATCTCCGCGATCTCCAGGTCGGCCCTGGAAATGGTGATTCCATAGTTGTTGCTGAGTGCTGTTTCCAGCGCTTTGGACAGTGACAGGGATTCCTGGGCCGCAAGGCTGGCGTGCATGCCCAGCCACAAGAACAGGAGTAACGTTTTTACGAAAGGTTTGATCATTTTTCGTCCTCTTCTAACGTGGGTTTATATTTGCCCCGGTTCTGTTCGAACCTGATCTTGCGCTTGTGGTGGATCACAGCAGTTTCCACCTCTTCGGGGGTCGGTTTCACACCGGTCCACAGGTAACGGGTATAGACCTTGGCATCATTCAGCAGCATAATCAGTACCGGAAAGAAGATCAGGATAAATATGGTTCCCAGCAACACGCCGTAGGCCAGGCTGATGGCCATCGGAATAAGAAACTGGGCCTGGATGCTTTTCTGGAAGATCATCGGAAACAATCCGATGGTGGTAGTGAGGGAGGTCAGAATGATCGGCCTCAGCCTCACTTTCCCTGCCTCTTTCACTGCATCGGAGACTTTCCAGCCCTCGACCAGAAGCCCGTCATATTTCGAATAAAAGACAATGGCATCGTTGATGATCACACCTGTCAGGGCCACGGCTCCCCACAGGCTCATGATGGAGAGGGGCTGACCGTGCAGCCCGTGTCCCCATGCCACCCCGAGCAGGGATACGGGGATCATGATGATGATGATGAGCGCTTTGGGCAGGCTCCTGAAATGGATGACCAGCAGCATGATGATGACCGCAAAGGCAATCGAATAATATTTCCTGGCTGCACCCAGCGCTTCCTGGCTGTAACGTTGCTGTCCCTGATATTCATACCTGATACCCGCAAATTGGGACTGCAGGTCCGGCATGATCTCAGCTTCGATCTGCTGCAATATCTCGGGAACAGAAGCGAGGGGATCCACCGTTTCGGCTTCCACCCGTATCTCCCTTGAGCCATTGAATCGCCGGATGGCCACCGGTCCGCGCTCCATATGGTAGTCAGCCAGTTCCGACAGGGGGTACTCACCCTGGGCGGTCTTGATCTTCATATTTTCCAGTTGTCCCAGGGTCATCCTGTCCGACTTGGGATACCGGACCCAGACCCTGAGTTCATCCCTTCCCACCTGGAGACGCTGTGCCTGTGCTCCGTAAAATCCCTGTCTGACCTGACCGGCAATCGAAGTCTCATCCAGGCCGAGAAAGTAGGCCCTTGGTTTGAGATCCAGGCGGATCTCCTGCTTGCCAAGAGCGATGTTCTCATTCACATCCTTCAGCTGCGGCAATTCATTCAGCCGCAACAGCATATACTCTTTGGCCTCTTCCAGTTCCTCCAGGTTTCTTGACATCAATCCGATAGAAACAGGAGCACCCCAGCGGTTAAAACCGCCTGTGGTGAATTTTCTGGCTTCAGGAACCCGGCCGATCTTCCGGCTTACACGGGTCGTGATCTCCCTGCCCGAGATATCCAATCCTTCGAGATCGATGGGATAGACGTTGATGCTTCCTGCATGGGCTCCCCGTTCCTGACCATTGAAAGCACTACCCAGGCGACGGCTGGTCCGCTCGATGATATCTGTTTCAAGCCCCATTTCCTCTACAATCTCATCATTCACCTCCCAGATCGCCTTTTCGAAACGGTCCAGGAATTCGAGGGTCTGTTTTTCACCATCGCCCGGTGTAAAAGCAACATTGAGGGTGAAGTTGTCGAAATCGATGGAAGGGAAAAAGGTGCTTCGGATCTGCCCGCCCATGAAAAGACCGGCGGTAATGAATACCAGAGCAATGGGGAAACTCACTGCGATGTAGCGCCACTTGACCAGCCAGTTGAGAAAGTAGTGATAGACCCTGTCGCGGAGCCAGATAATGAAGCGTTCAAAATATTTTTGTATGCCCCGCTGCTTTCGCTCCAGCCGTTTCCGGTTCAGAACCCAGTCGCTTCCGAGGTGGGCCGGAAGGACCAGTGAGGCCTCTATGAGCGAAAAGGCCAGGGAGGCGATGACCACAATGGCCACATGGAGCATCATTTCCATGCGCGTCCCGGCGAGGAAAAGAAGCGGGGAGAAAGCCACGATGGTGGTGGTCACCGAGGTAAATACCGCGGGAAGCACCTCCATGGTGCCGTCCACGGCAGCATGCATGGGACTTTTCCCACGTTCAAAATGGAGGTAAATGTTCTCAGCGATCACAATACCATCATCCACCAGGATACCGATCACCAGGATCATGCCGAAAAGCGATTGAAAATTGATGGTCACTCCCATAAAGCTTGCAATCACGAACATCCCCAGAAAACTGATGGGAATTCCGGCGGAAACCCAGAGAGATAATCTGAAGCTGAGAAACATTGAAAGTGCTACGATCACCAGGAAAAGGCCCAGGAGGCCATTGCGGCGAAGCAGATCCAGGCGGCTATTGAGAAAAACCAGGAAGTTTCTGGCCTCAGCAAGTTCCACCCCCTGGTTGCGGGCGTTAAACTCGGCAATGTAGTCCACCACGAAGTCATTGATCTCTTCCAGGTCCTCTTCCGGAAGTTTTTGCACATTGATGGAAACGGACGGTTTTCCGTTGGTCCATTGGCGGTTGGGTGAATCGGCAAATTTCACCTTCACTTCTGCCACGTCCCGTATCCGTATGTACCCTCCGTCTTCCTCTCCCCTGAGTATGATGTTCCCAATCTTATCGGGCTTGGCGCTCCTGGATCGGAGCCGGATCAGAAATTCCTCCTCTTCCGATTTGATCTCACCCCCGGAGACATCCTGGTTATTGTTCTGGATGGCGAGCACGATCTCGCTGAATGTCAGGTTGTAACGCAGCAACTCCCGCTCCTCTATCTCCACTGAAATCTCGGGAGTGGGATATCCGGAGATGGAGATCTGGCTCATCACCCCTGAATTGAAGAAATCCTCTTCTACCCGCTGGGCATGTTCCTTCAGGGTCATCAGATCCATATCCTGGTTATCCACCGGTACCAGCTCGAGCATCATGGCACCGGCCCTGGAGCGCTGCTTGGAGACGATGGGTCGTTCCGCGGCTGAAGGCAGCGAAGAGACCCCGTCCACTGCGTTTTTCACCTCCTGCAGCACTTCGTTGATGGGATATTCGCCGGTGGTCTCGATTGTGATGGAAGCCATGTTCTCCACAGAACTGGAGGTGATCTCCTTGATCCCGATCAGGCCCCTGACCGCTTCTTCGATCCTCGATGTAACCCCCTCTTCCATTTCCACGGGTGAGGCCCCGGGGTAGAACACAGAAACAGAAAGAAATCGGCTTTCTGTTTCGGGGAAAAAGGCCTTTTTGAGGGAAAGGTAACTCACCACCCCGGCCAGGATGGTAACAGCGATAATGATGTTGGCGTAGACCGGGTACTCAACAAATTTCTCAATTATTTTCCTCATGCCCGGATCCTTTAATTTTGAGCACTCCGCTTGTCCCGGGCCTGCTGGTTCTGTTCCCCTTCACCTTGCTGACTTTGGGTGGCCCGCTGACCGGCTTGACCTGGTCTGCCCGGACCCATGCCCGGTGGCGGACCCTGATCCAAATCGGTGACCACCAGGGTACCCTCCGAAACATTGATCAGCTGCTGTACCACCAGGGTATCCCCTTCGCTGAGTCCATTGAAAAGGAGGGTACGTTCATTTTCCATAATCACATTGATATGGGCTTTGGCCAGGCGTCCCGACTTCACCAGGAACACCTCATCGAAATTGAACACAGCGTTTCGCGGTATCTCCATCACGCTGTCGATGGGACGTACCGGGAAGGAGGCTACCAGGTATTCTCCTGCCAGGAGTGGTTGGCTGCCGCCGTTATCAAGCCTCACGAAGATTTCCTGTCGCTGGGTGTTCTCATCCACAAACTTGCTTTTACGGATTACGTGTCCGTTCCAGGAAGCGAATCCATCTTCGGAGGTAACGGTGACCGGATCCCCGATCTTTACCCAGGCAGCATCTTTTCTGGGAAGTGAAACTTCCAGTTCCAGCTGATCTGTCCGGATGGCGCGTGCCACGCGTGCTCCTGCATTTGCATATGCCCCGACTTCCATGTTAACTTCAAGGTAGGTGCCATCAAAAGGGGCAGTGACCGTTCTTCTTCGGAGTTGTAATTCATCCCGTTGTATATTGTAATATTCACTGATAACATTCCGGCTGGCCAGAAAGATCTTCAACTGATCGTTATCGATTTCAGGTAACGGGGGCAGGGGTTGATCCACGGAGATGGAAGAAAAGAAATCACGGTAGCCCTGTTCGTACTCCGGATAATCAATGGCCAGATCGGGCAGGATCCCGGCCAGGGTATTCTGGTACTGACTTTTTCGCGCTTTCAGCGAAAGGACGGCCTCGTCGGGATATACCACAAACAACACATCGCCACTGGAGAAGCCGGCTCCTTTTTTTAACGGGATTTTTCCCGGTTCGATCTTGCCCGAAGCCTCCGAGATGATGTCTACTACGGCCACGGAGGTCAGCCTGCCCGGTTCTACCACCGAAGCAGGAATATCTGCATATTTTACAGGTTCAATGCGAACAAAGCGCCTGGCTTCCACACTCTGCCGCATAGGCGGGGCGGGCCTTTGAGCTGCAAGAAAACGCATGATCCCATAGGCCAGGATGACAATGATCAACACACTGAGTACGATTACAATTCTTCTGTCTATTCTTCTCATTTCCCGGGAATCATTAAATAAAGAGCTGCAAATTTAGACAATTTGACATTGCTGAATCAAAAAGGTTTAAGCAATCGACCAGTTTGTATTGTTTTCCTACATTTGGAAATGGAGATACGGCTGGCACAAAGCGCGGACCTGGAGGCTATCAATGAGATCTATAACCAGGCAGTCGAGGAGCGGTTCTGTACCGCACATCTGGCTCCCGTCACCATGGAGCATCGTGAGGCATGGTTCAGGCAACACGATTCAAAAAAGTTTCCGGTCTTTGTGGTTTCTGAGAAGGGAATGATCCGGGGATGGGTATCCCTTTCAGCGTACCGGGCAGACAGACAGGCACTTGAACATGTGGCCGAGGTCAGTTACTATGTACACAGGGATCACAGGGGAGAGGGAGCGGGGCGCCTGTTGATGTCACATGCCATTTCCGCAGCTCCGGAATGTGGATTCTCTGTCCTGGTCGCCATTCTGCTCAGCAGAAATCCGGCCAGCATCGGCTTGCTGGATAAATTTGGCTTCACCAGGTGGGGAACCATGCCGGGGATCGCGCAAATCGGTGATGAGTTGGCAGATCATCTCTACTACGGTCTGAAAATATAAAATTCAGCTGCGATCCTGCCTGATGACCGATCCCTTCAACACGGGAGGATCCGATTCGATTACATCATGCAAACCCACTTCCTGAAACCGGTTGGTTATCATGGAACCGGACTCAAAAACCACGGGCAGGTAGTGTTCGCCGTAGCCATGTGCCTCTCCATCCCTGTCAACCTTTTCGATTAACACCCGCTGTGATTCTCCCAACATCGATTTCATGTATGCCATTCTGTTGTTTTCTGAAATCCTGCGGATGACCTCGCCGCGTTCCGTTTTCAGTTTCTCCGGGAGCTGTCCTTCCATTCTGTCGGCCCGTGTGCCTTTTCTTCTGGAGTACCTGAAAGTATGCACATGGGTGAAACGGGCTTCCTCCACTATGGAAACGGTTTGCCTGAAGTCCTCCTCCGATTCTCCGGGAAAGCCGACGATGACATCGGTGGTGAAATTGAAATCGGGCATCTGCTTCCGGAAGGTTTCGATGATTTCCATGAAGGACCGGACCGTATACATCCTTCTCATTTTTAACAGGATCGGGTCAGAGCCGCTCTGCAGGCAAAGGTGCAGGTGTGGGGCCATTTTTGGATGTTGGAACAGCCTGTGAAAATCGGGACCAAATCCATCCGGCTCCAGGGAGGAGATCCTGACCCTGAAATCTTCCGGTAGCTCAAGGATCTCTTCTATGACATCCTCGATGGTAAACCCCTGGTAGGCATACCTTCCAATGTTCACTCCTGTGATGACGATCTCCTTGAACCCGTTTTCCAGCACCTTCCTGACATTCTCGGTGATTTGTTTCAATGGCCTGCTGACCGCCCTGCCCCTCACCGAAGGCACAATACAATAGGTACAGAAGTTGTCGCAGCCGTCCTGTACCTTGATGGAAGTGCGGGTGTGAAGGCTTTTATCAACAGTCTCAAAACCGAATACATCACCGGAGAGGTTTTCAGGGTGCACCACTTCTCCCTTCAGATGTGCATCCACCAGCGTCACAATCTGACTTTTTCTTTCATTATCAACCACATAGGTGATTTTTTCATTGGCTTCCAGGCGTTCTTTGTGGTTGTTTGCCATGCATCCTGTAACCACCACCAATCCCCCCGGATTGTTCCGGATGGCATGGTTGATGGTGGTTCTCGATTTGTGGTCACTCTGGTTGGTTACCGTACACGTATTGATGACAGCAATGTCGGTGCCCTTTCCTCCTTCTACTACCTGATACCCTGCCTGGTGGAACTGCGTGACCAGCGCATCGGTTTCATACTGGTTCAGCCTGCAACCCAACGTTTTAAAAGATACTGTTTTCATTGCTGCAAAGATAGTCAAATGGCTGAGGGCTCCTAGAAGTAGACTTCGGTGAAGAGTTGACGATCCGGTATACCCTGTTGCAGCAGAATCTCCATGGCATCGTAGATCATCTGGCTGTTTCCGCAGAGGTAGAACATCCCTTCCGGATCGATCTCAGTTTCCCGGAGGTAATCTGTCAGCCTTCCTTCAAAGGAACCGCGGTTGTCCCTGGAGGTGCAGGTCACCAACCTTTCCTGATCATAGTCCGCCGCATCATACGCTTCATCGATGGTCCTGATTCCGTGAATGAGCTGGTAATCGGATCCGGGATGGGATTTCACAAAACTGTGAAACGGGGCAATCCCGGTTCCGCTGGCAATGAAATAGAGCCGGTGGGGTTTTGAGGAGGTTGCATTTCCCATGAAAAACCCATGGGGTCCTTTGACCTCGATCTTTCCTCCGGGACGGAGATACCTCAATTGCCTGCTCACCATACCTTCATCCACCTCTTTGATCAGCACTTCAAGGTAGGGATCACCGGCGCCACTGTAAATGGAGTACTCCCTGAGTTCATCCGATCCGGGTAAACCCAGCACCAGGTGCTGACCCGGACTGAATTCCATATCATTCCTGGAGAATCTGAGCACATAGGCGGAGGGTGTCAGGATCCTTACTTTCTCTGTAACAAATAGGCTATTTTCAACTTGCACATTCACGGTTTTTGCAGGCTATGATGTTCATCCAGACCATGGGGTCGAATGATATAAACAAAGAAAACCCTATTTTGTGCTGAAAGTCGTTCAATAATATGTTTGATTCAACAACAGGCAAGATGATCATCGCCTGTTTCAAAGGTATGTATCCATGATGAACTACAGGATGGTCTTTTGGATCGGTGGGGCCGTTTGCTGCATGTTGGGATGTGGATCCGGATCCCGGACCACGATGCAGCAGGAAACCCTGCCCAATGTTATTTTTATTCTTGCCGATGACCTCGGCTACGGTGACCTGGGGTGCTACGGACAGGATCATTTTACCACTCCGCATATTGATCAGATGGCACGATCGGGTATCCGGTTCACCAGGCATTATGCCGGCAGTACGGTCTGCGCCCCCTCCAGGTCTGTGTTGATGACAGGATTGCATACCGGGCACACACCTGTGAGGGGAAACCGGGAAGTCCAGCCGGAAGGTCAGCACCCGCTGCCCGGGGAGGTCTTTACCCTGGCCGAGATGTTGAAACGGAAAGGGTATGTGACCGGAGCATTCGGAAAATGGGGATTGGGATACCCCGGTTCGGAGGGGGATCCGGTTCGACAGGGATTTGACAGGTTTTACGGCTACAACTGTCAGCGTTACGCCCATCGGTATTATCCTGAATACCTGTGGGATAACGAGGAGAAGCACTACCTGGAGGGGAACGATTGGAGCCGGACCACCACCTATGCCCCCGATGTGATTCAGCAAAAAACCCTGGAATTCATCACCCAGCACCGCGATACCACTTTCTTTCTCTATGTTCCCATGGTGATCCCGCATGCTGAGTTGATCGTTCCCGATGATTCTCTGTTTCAATTCTACCGGGGAAGGTACCCTGAACATCCTTACACGGGAAGAACAGGTGCGGATTATGGTCCGGATATGGTGATAGGAATGTATTGCAGCCAGGAATTCCCCCGTGCCACATTTGCATCGATGGTCAGCAGGCTGGACAGCTATGTGGGAGAGGTCATTCAGACCCTGGAAAAACTGGGGATTTCGGAACGCACCCTGGTCCTCTTTTCCAGCGATAACGGGCCTCACAGGGAAGGTGGAGCCGATCCCGAATTCTTTGGCAGCAGCGGGGGATTGAGGGGGATCAAGAGAGACCTGTACGAAGGTGGGATCAGGGTCCCGCTGATTGCAACCTGGCCCGGAACCATTGCTCCCGGAAGGGTCTCCGGCCACGTATCGGCATTCTGGGATCTCTATCCCACCCTTGCTGACCTGACCGGATTTCCCCTTACGGAAACGGACGGGATCTCCTTCCTGCCGGAACTTCTTGGAAAGGAGCAACCCCGACATCCGTTCCTTTACTGGGAGTTCCATGAACAGGGGGGAAAGCAGGCCGTTCTGAGCGATCCGTGGAAAGCGGTCAGGCTGGGAGTGGGAAAAGAACCGGACGCTGCCCTGGAGCTTTACAACCTGGCGGAAGACCCCGGGGAGCATCAAAATATGGCATCCAGATATCCGGAGCTCGTTCAGGAATTCTCCAGGATCATGGAACAGGAGCGGATCCCTTCAGAGGCTTTTAACTTTGGCAACCCTGCCATCCAGCAGCCTTGAGGAAGCCCGGAATGCACAGGCCGGTTGCAGCGGAATCAGGTTTTTCGGAATGCGCAGTTTTTCAGTGGACAGAGTTCACAGGGGTTTTCGTTGAAAATAACCCCGTGACCTATCCCAATGATCCCGCTGACTGATTTGATGGGTGTCATCAGGCTGCTTTCTGAGAGGACGATCCCGCATGGTTCAGCCGGAATCAGAAGAAAAAGTTTCTGTTGTTCATCCACTTTCCAGGAGCAGTAACCCGGGCTGTAGCGGTTGGTCACCTTCATCCCCAGGTTGGCCGCCCTCTCTTCCACTGTCCGGTGGATCTGGTCTGCCATCGATTCAACAATGGCTGTTCCGATCAGGTCCACCACATATGCCTCCAGGTATGAGCCCCGATCCATCAGCTCGCGGGCCAGTGATTCCGGTCCTGGACCCGCTGTTGCAGCGAACAATGCAATGGTAACAGCATCGTTCATCTGGCCGGTGATGATCTTTCCGATCCTGAAACGGATCCCGTCGATTAGCAGCTCCCTGCCGGATCTGAATGAGATGTTGTTCCGCCAGAGAAAGCCCCCTTTTGGTTCGGCAATGTCCAGGCACCTGGCAATATATTCATTCACCAACGATCTGGTATACTGATCAGCTTGATTTTCTGACCGCTCCAGCAATTGCAGGATCACATCCTCATCTACCCTGATCAGCCGGGGATCTCCTTTCAGCAATTCCACTTCCATGCTGCAATTTAAGTCACTTTGTTAAAAAAAACATAAAAAGCTGAAATGGGCACACATTGCTGCTTTGTGCGCTTAATTTTGTGCTTCGACCTGGCTCATTGTAAGGTTTGTGCATCCACTCCGACCAATGAAGTAAAAAACAAGGAAATGATACGGTTCAAAGAGATGATATGTCCGGTTTCACCGGAGAGGGTGGACGAGAACAGGGTACGTGCCACCGCATTCGGAGTGGTGGTGACCATGGGATTCTTTCTAATGACAGAATGGTGGATATTCCCTGCCCTGCTGGGATTGGATTTCTTCATCCGGGCTTTTACAAAGTTGACCTACAGCCCGATAAGTTGGCTGGGCCATATGCTTGTCAGGATGATCGGTACAGATCCGGTCTGGATTGACAAAGCCCCCAAAATATTTGCGGCCCGCATCGGGTTCATTTTTTCAGTGCTCACCCTGGCGGGCACATTGCTGGGAATGACACTCTTCTCTTTCATTACGGCCTCCACGCTGGTGATATTTGCGTTCCTGGAGTGCGGACTCAATTTCTGTATGGGCTGCTGGGTCTATACCTATGTGGTCTATCCCCTGGTCAGGAAAAGGTAATCAGGTACCGCCGGAACTGTCCAGCCGGTTCAGGGCATATGCATAGGCACCCGTGAAGATCGCTTTGCTCGTCCCGATCCTGCTGGTCCCGATACCTGTTTTGGGCTGCTGGTCATAATAGACCTGTCTGCCGGTGCCCGGAAGATCGATATAGGTTCCCGTAATTTCGGTCAATCCTTTTCTGCCCTCCTCCTCATTCAGGTTGTAGACCTTTTGAATCAGCCTGGGTATCGGATCGTGGTGACGGTAATCAAAATTTCTGCCGAGTTCATCCATGAGGGCGGGCATAAAAAACCGGTCCGCTCCGGCTATACCACCCCCCAGTACCACCAAGCCGTCTGTGAGCGAAATCAGGTTTGCAACCAAATCACCCAGGTGCCTGCCCATCATCTCAAACGCGTACAAAGCGGCTTCCCGGTTCCCGGACCTGGTCCCCCTGGCAATGTCATAAATGTCTTTCGGGGTTGCTCCTTCTCCTGCCTCATCTCCAGCATAGGTGATGTAATTTTTAATGACGGCCCTGATACTCACCTCCTCCTCAGCGTTCCTGGAGGGTGAAATGCTGTTTGAAATGATCCAGACCTCGGTAGCAATGGAGTTATCTCCCGTGATCAGGGTACCATCCGATACGAAACCTCCACCGAATCCCGTACCCAGGGTGAGCCCCACCAGGTTTTTGAAGCGCCTCGGATTCCCTGCCCTTTCCAGCATCTGGTTCACTTCAGGCAGAAATCCGCCCAGGGCTTCGCCGTAAGCGTAAAGGTCCCCGTCGTTGTTCATATAAGCTGGTACCTGGTAACGGTTTTCAAGGATCTGTCCCAACGGAACGCCTCCCCTGAATCCGGGAAGGTTCTTCAGGTCACCCACCACACCGTTCTTATAATCAGTGGGACCCGGAATAGCAAAGCTGATAGCCACCGGTGGTTGCTGCAGTTTTTCCTTCACCAGGTCAAATCCGCGGTGGATGGTTTCCAGGCATCTTTCCAGGTCGTTGGCATGGGATGGAAAGGTAATGGGAGCCAGTATTTCCTTTCCCCCCTGTATGGCAGAGAATACAAAATTGGTGCCCCCGGCATCAAAGGTCATTGCGATGCGTTGATCCTGGAATATCTTCATCTTATGGGGATTGATCCGACCAATTAAAGATAGGATACTTTTAGGGGAGAGAAAAAGAAATCAAAGAATTGCTCTACATTTACAGAGAGAAAGATACCTGTCAATTTGTCTCAATCTCTCTCATGGCTCGATATTTGGACAACAGGAGCTAAACCCAGGACGGATGATTAACGTACAGCAGATCAAAACACGTTATCAGCGGCTCTGCTCCCTGGTTGCAGCAAGAAGGATGAAGGATGCGCTGGACGTGTTGGGTGAAATGGTGGGGAATACCGGGTTCAGTGATTTTTTTATTCAACTGGAGCACCTCGAACATACCTACGAGCAGATGTTAAAATACATGCTCGAAGGTGTGCAGGATCCTGAAAGGGACCAGGTATACAATAAACTGCTCATTTCCATCCTGGAGCTGGCAGACGGTGTCAAAAATCAATTGCTGGAAAAGCAGTCAGGCTGGCATACCTATATTCTCAAGGCAGAAGTGGACCGGCAACAGGAACTAACCGGGAGAAGTGTGATAGAAACCATGGATGATCTTTCATTCAAGCGCGAACTGGATGAGATCATCGATGAAGGAAGAGAATCACCCGGAGCCACCGAGGAACGGCGAAGAAAGCTCTCCATGGATATTTTCAAGCATCTGTGGCTGAGCAACCGATACAATGAAGCCGAAAACAGCCTCTCAGCCGCCATTCTCTCCTGCCGGGAATTCCTCTGGTATGAAAAGGCCCTGTTCATCAGCGGAATGCTTTTGTCGGGACTCAGGTACTGGGATGAGGAGAAGATCCACAGGATCATAGATTTTGCTGGAGAGGAGGAGCAGGAGGTGTCAGCCAGGGCGCTGGTTGCGCTGGTGATCCTGTTGTACAGGTATGATGAGCGGATTGAGCTTTACCCCAATATCATACACCGGCTGAAATTATTCAAGGAGGAGCTGGAACTGGAGAAAAGTATTGAAAAAATTGCACTTCAGCTCATCCGAACCCGCGATACCCTGGAAATTGGAAAGAAACTGCAGGAGGACCTGATGCCGGAGATGGCTAAATTAAAACCGAAGCTGGAGGATAAGCTGAAGATGGATGATATCGTGGAAGATATGCTGAAGGAGGGAAGGAATCCGGACTGGCAGTCGGTTTTCAGTGAGTCGGATGATCTCTACAGGAAAGTGGATGAATTTATGAAGCTGCAAATGGAGGGTGCGGACGTTTATATGACCACCTTTGCTCACCTGAAGCAGTTTCCCTTTTTTCACGAATTGACCAACTGGCTGGTCCCGTTCCACCCCGAGAATCCGGACCTATCCGAGATCTATGCATCGGGAAGTGAAGTCTTCGATCCGGAATTGTTCGTCGACGGGTTGAGGAAGACTCCTTTTCTGTGCAACAGCGACAAATACAGTTTCATTTTCAATATCAGGTACCTGCCCGAAGAACAGAAAAAGATGCTTTCCAGAGCTTTTCTGATGGAGATGGAAGGTCTTCAGGAGATGATCTCGGACGACAGGATGACCTCGGGGGATTTCACAAAACGAACCGTCTTTATCCAATATATCCAGGACCTCTACCGCTTTTTTAAGATCTCTCCTTTCAAGAACGAATTTGAGGATGTGTTCAGCGGAAAACTGGACCTGTACAAATCGTGGTTCTTTCAGGAGATTATCGAAGATGATCCCATTACGAGAAATATCGGGGAATATCTTTTTGAAAAGAATCATTTCGAAGAAGCCCTCGATATATTCAACCTGCTGCTTGAAAAGGATCCGGAGGAGAGGGAGTTGCTTGAGAAAGCCGGATACTGCTATCAAAAGGAGGGCGATTACCGCAGAGCCATAGAGTATTATAACCGCATCGGGCTTTCGGATAAGCAGAATTTATGGACCCTTAAAAATCTGGGGATCTGTTATCGGAACCAGAATGACTACAAAGCGGCACTCCAGGTGTACCAGCAGGCATCCGCCGTGCAGCCGGAAGATCAGACCATTGAATCACTGATAGGTTATTGCCACCTGAAATTGGGAGACTACCAGACGGCACTCAAACATTATTTCAAGATCGAATACCTCAATCCCGGGAACACCCACATCTTAAGACCCATTGCCTGGTGCTACTTTGCCAGGGGAGAACTGGAGAAATCGGACGCCTATTTTGACAAAGTTTTCCAGGGAAAACCAGGCTACTATGATTATATCAACCACGGTCATGTGAAGTGGGCACTGGGAAACAAGAGAGAGGCAGTGGAACTCTACCTCTCGTCACTGAAAGATCCTGAATTCGAAATGAAAGATTTCCTGAAGACCATGGATGATGACCAGGTGTTTCTGGTCAAGAACGGGATCAGCCCTCAGGATATTCCCCTGATGCTGGACTATTTGCACTACCGCTTAATGAAATAAAAAAAAGCGGTCCGATATTGAAGAAAAAAAGCCATGGAATTCAACCCGTCTCTATGAGAATGGAATGTAGTATCGAACCGCTATATTATGAAGATAAGAACGTCAATGTTATTTTACAAATATAGGGGATTTAATCTAACATAACACTGTCAGAAATAACCAAAATCATGCCCTTGGTCAAAAATATTGGCCAATAAACGGTTCGCAAGACCGCTTGCACCGATTCTGAAGCGTTCGCTGTTCAGCCAATCTTCACCCAGTATTTTCTTCACAATGGACCAGTAAAGCATGGCGGTAGAAGCATCCGAAATACCTCCTGCAGGCTTTATTCCGATCTTCTTCCCGGTACGGTTATAGTAATCCTTGATGGCATGACACATCACCAGAACAGCTTCCGGAGTCGCTCCGGGAACTGTTTTCCCTGTGGAGGTCTTGATGAAATCCGCCCCGGCCCCGATGCTGAGAAAAGATGCTTTTCTGATGAGCGAGAGCTCCTTGAGGCTTCCCGTTTCAAGAATCACCTTCAGATGGACATGTCCCATGCGCTGTTTGATGATCTGGATTTCATACTCCGCATATTCCAGATCCCCCATGAGGAATTTACCAACCGGGAGTACGATGTCGATCTCATCTGCACCCTGTTCGATCGCCTGCTCGATCTCCATGACTTTGATGTTGGTATAGGTCTGCGAAGCCGGGAATCCACCCCCGACAGATGCAATGTTTACCATGGGGTTCTCGAGCTTTTCCTTGACGATAGCGACAAGTTCCGGGTAAACACAGATCGCTGCTACAGGAGGCATGGAGGGATAGGCTTCTTCCTGCAGGTTCACCCGCTCACACAGCTTTGAAACAGACTCAATGTTATCCTTTTCACTGAGGGTGGTCAGGTCAATCAGGCTGAAAATCTTTTTAAGCAATTCCTTGTCACCCGGAGATGGCATCTCCGCTTTGATCTCTTCCAGCTGCTTTTCTATTAGAGGAGCTTCTACCGTAAGGTCAAATTCCGATAAAATGTCCATTGTTGAGGTCTTCTTTACCTCAATTTATCATTTTGTTGATGACGGTCAAAATCCCTGGATGTTTTTTTCTCCAGATTCATCCTGAAGGCAGCTTCCAGATCAATGCCGGTCTGATTGGCGAGGCAGATGAGAACAAAAAGCACATCTGCAAGTTCATCGGCGAGGATCTCTTTCCCGGAATCGTCGGAACGATCCGACTGTTCGCCATAGGTCCGCGCAATGATCCGCGCCACTTCTCCCACCTCCTCGGTCAGGATGGCCATGTTGGTCAGCTCATTGAAGTACCGGACCCCGTACTGGCGGATCCATTGGTCTACCCTCTCCTGGGCTTCCTGTAGGGTCATTACTCTTTGTTCTTTGTATCTATTACGATGGTAACGGGACCCTCATTGGTCAGGTCGATCTTCATGGAGGCACCGAATTCCCCCGTCGCTACCTTGCGTCCGAGTACCGTTTCCATCTGTTCAATAAACATTTCATACACGGGGATGGCAAATTCGGGGGGTGCCGCCCTGATGTAGGAAGGTCGGTTTCCTTTCCTGGTGCTTGCATGCAGAGTGAATTGGGATACCACCATTACCTCTCCGCCGGTGTCCTGGACCGACAGGTTCATGACCCCGTCCGCATCATTAAAGATCCTGAGCCGGACAATCTTTGCGCTGAGCCAATCAACATCGGACTTCCCGTCCCCCTCTTCGATTCCCACCAAGACAACAACTCCTTCCCCTATTTGTTTTTCTGGGTATCCGCTGATGGTAATATGTGCTCTGGAAACCCGCTGGATGACCGCCCTCATGAAAGATTTTCATTTACCATACGGAAAAGCGCAATGCGGTTAATGGGTTTGGAAATGTAATCATTGAACCCTGCCTGAAGGCATTTATGCCGGTCGTTGTTGAGCGTATAGGCTGTTTGTGCTATGATCGGAATTTCCGGGTGCCTCGATTTGATAATCCGCATGGCCTCGTATCCATCCATCACCGGCATATTCAGGTCCATCAGGATGAGGTCGATCTGTCCCTGGTGTTCAGTGATGATATCCACCGCCTCTTTTCCATTCTTTGCCCGGATGATCCGGGCCTCGGTCTTTTTCAGTAATGTTTTGAGATAGAAGAAGTTAACCTCTTCATCTTCTGTGATCAGGACCACTTTGTTGTTCCAGTGGTATTCGGTCTGGTTATTGAAGGCGGAAATTGCTGTCGCGTCATGATTTTCCATGATGTCTCATTTAAAGAACAGATAAAGACATCATCTAAATAATTGCAAAAATCAATGGAAGTCCAACATAGTTTTTAACAATTTGGTAAACAGATAGAATGGAAGCATTAAACCCTAAAAACTCCATTTTAACCTCAGAAATCCGAAGGTATTATTCTCCCTGGTGCCATCGCCTCCCGCAGGATCGAATTTAGCTGTAAAGTGCTGCAGGATCAGCGACAGATCCAGGTTGTTCACAAGCGACAGATCCATGGATGGACCCAGATACAATCCTTTCCACTCGGGGTACCAGATGGCAGCAAAGCCGCCGGAAAAGAGTGGAGAGAAGGGATAAGAAACACTGGTAAAGAAGGACCAGGTGGTAAATCCCAGGTTTTTGACATCCAGGTTCCCCGCATAGAACTGGAGGAAGCTGTTGATATCGAGCTCTTTTGCAAAGCCCGAGTACAATCCCTCCAACTGCAGCCACAGGGAGTTGGCGAAGGTATAGTCCACCCCCGCAGAAAACATGAAGTACCCCGAGGTATCCCTGAATTGATCCAGGTCCCTGAAATAGCTGAGCTCGCCCCTGAACGCTGCGGGACCCGCATTTCCGCTCCATCCTGTTCCCAGCATCAGGTCCTCCCGCCGGTACACCCCACCCAGTAGTTGAATATCAAAGCCCACGGCATTGAACCGGAAATAGCCTGCCGCCGTGACTTTGTCGGCACTGTCAATTTTCGCCGCCAGTTCGAGGGAAGAGGCGTTCCCGGTATAATACTGCAGCCGGAGGGCATCGCTCCCCGGACGCTCAGGATAATCCACATCGAAATAGGAGTAGCTGTTAAAAATATCGTTCGGGTTCCAGACGAAAGTCTGACCCCAGTTGATCCGCTGACGACCCACCTTGATTTCCAGGTTACCGAAGGAGAACTGGATCCACAACCTGTCAATGGCAGTGGTGAGCAGGTATCCTGCACTGTCGCCCAGGTCACCGCTATGTACAAATGAAAGATCTACCCATCCGTTGTCGCCGTCCAGTCCGTCGGCATACCCGGGAAATTTGCGTACCGTGTTTCCCATGATGATCCTGTTCCGCATCTGAAGAGTACCTGTGAGCCAATTGGCCGGATAGAGCGTCAGGTTGAGGCGGTTGTGAAGGTTGTTTTCCCAGAGCCACTGATCCGGGATGCGGTAAACTGTTTGCATGTCGGAGAGGTAACCGTCCAGGGTGATCTTCTCCTGTCCGGTGGATGAGATGACCATACACAAACCAGCTGCCAATCCGTATATGCGGTGGAACGGCATCGGAATTTTATTTATGTTGATCCGATATCACCTTGCCATCCTCGATGGTAATCACACGCCTTGCTTTTTTCATGACACGCGCATCATGGGTAGAAAAGATGAACGTGATCCCTTCGTCGCGGTTCAGTTGTTCCATGATCTCAAGCAGGGTTTCCGTGGATTTTGAATCGAGGTTGGCCGTCGGTTCGTCTGCCAGTACAAACTTGGGTTTTGAGGCCAGGGCCCTGGCGACCGCGACCCGCTGTTGCTGGCCACCCGACAACTTGGAGGGCCTGCTGTTGATCCGGTCCTCGAGACCAACCGCCTTCAGGAGTTCAAAAGTTCGCTGTTCCTTTTTCTTTTTGTTCCACTTCTGAAGGTTCATGATGAATTCCACATTTTCCCTGGCAGTCAGCACCGGGATCAGGTTATAGGACTGGAAAACGAACCCTATATGACGCATCCTGAAATCAATAAGGGCTGTGGATTTCAGCGTGGCCAGGTTGGTATGATCCACAAGGATCTCCCCCTCGGTGGGTCTGTCCAGACCTCCGATCATATTCAGCAGGGTGGTTTTGCCCGAACCGGAAGGACCCACAATGGCTGCAAACTCACCCTTTTCAAAACCGAGGGTGATGCCGTTGACTGCATGGACCTTTACCTCGGAGCTGTTGTATATCTTATGGACGTTTTTGATTTCTAGTACTTTCATGGCACAGTTATGAAGATGGTTTTTATTCTGTTCTCAATGCATCGGCCGGATCCAGCTTCAGGGCTTTCAGCGCCGGGTAGATGGAAGAAAGAATCCCGGTAAGGATGATCAGGATGGTCACCAGTACAAAAAACAATGGGCTGATCTCGGGGAATATGTGGGCGGAATAACCCATCGCTTCAAACCCCTCTTCGTAGCTGCTGAAATTGATCCCCTTTTCGGCCGTGGCGGAGATCAGCAGCTGACTTACTCCCATCCCTGCGATCCCCCCGACCATCGACAGGAAAATCGATTCCAGCATGATCATACTGAACACTTTCTTCTTGTTCATGCCAATGGCCGTGAGCATGCCCAGCTCCTTGGTTCTTTCCAGGACCACCATCAGCATGGTATTGACGATTCCGAATGCAAGTGCGGCCAGGATCACTATCATGAATATGGTATAGAATTGCTGAACCAGGTCGGTCATCATGGCCAGATCGGGCTGCAGGGTTTTCCAGTGCATCACCTCGAGGCCGGGCATCTGTCCGGCCAGGCTTTCTGTAACCTGCTCTGTTTCTTCTATATCCACCAGCCTGACGATCAGCTGGTGAACCTCATCCGGACCCAGTCCGGTCAGGTTCATCAGATCAGAGTTCTTGACGAATACCTGGCTCATTTCAAACATGTTGTTTTTAATGTCATAGATCCCTGCGATCCTGAACATGGCACCGGTCTGTACCTGGTTCCTGTCCAGGAAAGTGAGGGTCATTCTGGAGCGTTCGCGAAATGACCATGCCGCTTCCCGGATCACCCGGCCATATTCCTTCTGTTCCCTGGCGCTGAGGATACTTCTCATCTCTTTCTTGAAAGCTTTCTCACTCTTGAATCTCACCCCTTTAAATGGTTCGAGCTTCTCCAGAATGGCTTCCGGGACCTGGTTTTCCCTCAGTGAGGCCAACACGGATTCGTCCACCATGTACCGGATAATGTTCAATTCCTTCGCCAGGTCCTGTCCGATGTAGGCAAGGTTATTCCGGCTTTCGGTCTCAAAGAAATCTCCTGTCCCGGGCAGGGTGGTTTCAGATAACCTGAATACCTCTTTTTCACGTTCAGGATCGATCGCCAGAATCTGGACCCCGACACTTTTTGTGGCTGTGTTTGCCATTCCCGTAATGATCACACGCGGAGCCACGGCCTCCACACCCGGTGTACTCCTGACGGTTTGCATGATTTCGGGAAGTTGAGGGATGGTCATCTGGATATCATAATTATCCCTGAATCCCGGATCATTGATGTGAATATGGGAAACCTCCTCATTCAGGGCGGCATCGACCCGCTGTTCGATGGCTCCATTCATGACCGCCACGGCAAAAACTCCTCCGAATATCCCGATGGTTACGGATATGATCACCACCAGGCTGCGAACTTTATTTCGCCAGACGTTCTTCCATGCTGTTTTCCAGATCATCGTCCATATTTTTAAGCACGTAATGCATTCACTACTTTCATTCCGAATATTTTCCTCAGGGGATAGATCATGGAGAGAATGACCATGAGGGAGACAATGATCATCTGCCATATAAAATAAAAATCGATCCCCTGAAAAGCCATGACCGCCTCCATGCCGAAATCTTCATACATCTTGGCCATTTCGCCTTTGAAGACAATGGGGTGGTCCACACCGTACAGAATAATCAGGATCGCTATGACCGATCCCCCAAGGATCCCAAGCAACCCGATGAAGAACATCTCCATGGTCATCACAGAGGCGAGTTTTCTTTTTTGCATGCCGATGGCTACAAGTACCCCAAATTCTCTGCGGCGCTCGGCGGTGAGCATCAGCACGGTACCAAATACCCCGAAAGCGATCACCAGGTAGAGGATACCGATCATGATCATGCCGCTGTAATTGTCCGCTTCAAGCTGGGAAACCAGCAATTCATTCATCTCCCTCCACTCCAGGACCCGTTGGTCTTCCGGCAGGAACGGTTCGATCCGGTCCACAGTGGCCTGGATGACTTTGTCTTCGTTGCTGGCGATATGCAGGGCCAGGGAAGTGAGGTTTCCGGGGGCATTGTATAATTGCTGGCAGATGTCCAGGGGCAGGTAGACGATTTTGTTATCCAGATCGGGAAGGGGAAGTTTGACAATACCCCTGATGGGATATTTACCGGCGGCAGTGGTCGCATGATATCCCTGACCGATCAGGACCAGGGTATCGCCGATATTGAGTCCCAGGTATTCCGAAAGCCGGTCTCCCACCCAGACTCCGGGTTCGCCCATCTCGATAAAGCCATTTTCGAACCTGGTGTACCTTTCGATGGAAGGCATCCATGTGGCCGCCTCTTTATCTCCAATACCCAGATCCAGTTGCAGCCTGGAGCTGCTGGTGTAGGAATAACCTTCATGGAGCAGCGCAAGTTCCTTTATTTTGTCGGGCAGATGCGGATCCTTTTTGATCTCCTCAAGTGCCCCGGATGACAACCTGTACTGCACCAGCCTGTCGGGTATATTGGAGAGGTATGCCTCCCTGTCCGGATCAATTCCCATCACCAGCACCCCTTTGGTCATGGGTCCGCTGGAGGCAAGTGCGAAGGATTCAAAGCGCGGAACGGTGGCGACCACATTCGCATCAGCCATGATTTCACGATTCACATCTTCGTCATAGGCAAATGTGTTGTCCACGATCTTCTCTTCCCAGAAATCCCTTTGTTGAACCTGGACGTACCCCGTGTATGATTCAATGGCATCCCGGAACATTTTGTTGTAAGAACCGAGCTGAAGGGAACGGAACAACAGTGCAAAGAATACGGCAAACAGCACCGATGCAGCGGTAATCATGGTGCGCCTCCTGTTCCTCCAGAGGTTACGCCAGGCTATTTTTACATTATCCATGAGTCAAATTTTCAAATCAATGGGTTGGGGCCCTATCGAACCCTCTTCATGTTTTGCTGAGAGAAAAAGCCCTCGTTGATGGGCGTATTGAATTCGATTTCCAGAATGTTCAGAATGGTCAGGTACCCTTCTTCTTCCGCAGGGATCAGTTCGATCCTGGTGGGAATCAGCCTTCCGTCCATCTCTCTGATCTCTTTGCCCAGTTCAGTCCTTACCAGGTATCCGTCTTCATCGTATAATTCCGATTTCATGAACAGGAAGTCGGTCTTATCGATCCAGCGGATCTGGTGCCCCCAGATGACCGCAGCCTCCTCTTTGGCCACCATCCTGATCCTGTAACATGTCCGACCTTCTATCTCCTCTTCCCCGGAGACCTCATGCAGATAGTCGTTGACCACCGATGATTCCCGTAGGATATCGTCATTGGTATAGTCAGAGCCCATCCATCCCTGCGACATCATGGAGGGAGGCAGCTTGATCAGCCTGCTGATGGTGGGGTTCCAGCTCCACATTTCATTTTTCCTTTTCAGGAACGATTGACCCTTGTCCCGGGCAGGGGCAGTGATCAGCGTGAGGGCATAATCGCGGCCACTGGTCCAGTTTTTAAATGAAAACGTCCGTTCCCAGGTGGGTCTTACGATGGTCATCGACATTATACTGATACTGGTTTTCTCCCCGTTGAACCGCTCATCGGCCCTGCGGATAATCTCTGTAGCAGTCAGGTCCTGGGCGGTAAGCGGAAATGCCATTCCGGCCAGGAAGAGTATCAGTACTATTTTCAGACAATTTCTCATTGTTGTGTTTTTATGAACTTAAACTATATAGTCAAATAAACATTTCTATAATTCTGTTTTCGAATCTTTTAAGTACATCATCGGGAATCTGCATGGCGGGATATGCATAGATCATCAGAACCCCGAATCCCTCAATGAGGGCAGAAAGGGTGAGCATCTCCAGGAAAGGGTCTGCAGTACCTTTGTTCTCAAAATAGCCAACCAGCAAAGGTTGAAATCTCTCCATATAATTGACAATGGGTTGATCCCGCAACTGTTCCTTGACTCCCGGCTGTAGAATGACACTGACGTAGAGGGTCCAGAATTTCCGGTTGTTGCGCATGTTGCTGAAAACTTTCCGGATAAAATCTTCCAGTTCATCGGGTTGAAGGACCCCGTCACGGTTCGGATCCAGCAGGTTCATGATTTCATTCAGTCCATTTTCAATCACGGCCACCAGCAGTTCTTCTTTGCTTTTGAAGTAGTTATACATTAATCCTTTGGATATGCCTGCATGCTGTGCCAGCATGGAAATGGAGCATTTCGAAAATCCTTCGGCAGCAAACAGTTCCAGTGCCGTATCCATGATCAGCTTTCGCCTGGATTCACGGATTTCTTCAAATTGTTGTTGGGTACGTGGAGACATGATTTAATGACTGAACGTTTAGTCAAAGATAAATACTCCTATCTTATTTGTCAAGGTTTTTTGGTATTTTTTTGCTTTTCACTGTAACTTTCAGGAAATGGGTTCGTCCTATGAACAACAATGGATGAGGGTTGAATGACGGTTGAGGAGTATAACATGGCAGTGGATGCACACGCCGATGGCCTCTTCAGGTTCGTGCTGAAGAACCTCCGTGATGAACATTTTTCACGGGACATCGTGCAGGACACCTTTGAGAAATTGTGGGTCAGACTGGAGACAGTTTCTGCCCGGAAGGTCAAAACCTACCTGTTCACCTCAGCCTACCACACCATGATCGATTACATCAGGAAGGAGCGGAGGTATATGGAGGCGGTTACTGCGGCGCCCGATGAGATTCAATCGGAGGGGTACTATACAGATCTGAAAGAAGTGCTGGAAAGGGCGATTGCCAACCTGCCTGATGACCAGCGGGCTGTCGTGATGTTGAGGGATTATGAAGGATACGCGTACCGGGAGATATCAGAAATTACAGGATTGAGCGAAGCACAGGTGAAGGTTTACATCTACCGGGCAAGGGTCTATCTGAAGAATTACATTGGGAGCATGGAAAAAGTCATATAGCCATGGGGATCAACAGGGAAAACTACGAAGCATATCTACTGGACCAGATGGAAGGAAGGCTGTCCGATGAAGAGCAGCATGAGCTGCATGATTTTCTGGCTATGAATCCTGATTGCGCCTTTGAAGCCGGGTTTGAGACGGCACAGATCCTTCCGCGTGAGGAGATCGAATACCCTGACAAGAATGCACTGCGTAAAACCATGCCGGATTCCCATACTCCGCTTTCGGTCAGCAATTTCGATCTCTTTTCCATTGCACGCCTGGAAGGGGACCTGACTGAAACCCAGGTGAGGGAACACGAACTGATGCTGAAGGAACAACCGGTACTTCAATCCGAGTGGGAGCAGTGGTTGCAGACCCGGCTGACCGGAGAGGATATTGTTTTTCCGTGGAAAGAGTCGCTCCGGCACAAACCTCCATTGTTCAGGAGGCTGCCTCTTTCTGCCATCCTTTCTGCAGCAGCTGCGGTTGCCCTTATTGCTGTCCTGTTCATCTTCAGGGATAACCCTGTGGAAAGGATCACCTCGGAAGAACCTGTCAGGATGCCCGCGATTGAACAACAGGAGGTAAAGGTCCCGGTAACACCTCCGGTGGTCAGGGAACAAACCAGTCCTGAGGCTGATGCCGTACGGGAGAATGCATTGACCAATCCGGAAGAAATAGTCCTTACGGAAGCGGTTGCAGCACCGGAGGACCCCGCAGATCAGGGGCAGGATGCCACCGGCAAAGAGTTGCGGGTTTCGCCCAGGCCATTGAGGGCAGCCCTGGCGGCAAATACCATTCCCGCACCCGTGGTAGATGGAAACTACGACCGGATCAGACCACTTCAGATTCCGGAAACCCCGGTTCATATGAGTGGCGTTTCCGTCAACAGGCTGGCTGGGATGAATCTCCAGGAAGCGGTGGAAACCTATGCTGAAGAGAAGGATATTTCCATCTGGACCATAGCCAATGCCGGTATCAAAGGAATCAACAGGATCACCGGCTCCAACATCGCTCTTTTCGCCGCCAGGGATGATGAAGGGGAAGTCTCGGGATTTCAGCTGAAATCAAAGCGGCTGAACATCAGCACTCCATTGGAAAGGAACGAATAATCAGGATTGAATGCAACCCCACGGTTCAGATCTTGTCTTTATCAATAAAATCAAAGACCAGATCATGAAACGAACATTTACCATTGGATTCATCCTGATTGCCGCGTGCGCACTTTATGCCCAGGAGAAGGAGTACCGTACCATCTTTGATAACCAGGAACTGCGTATCTCCGGGATGGGTGGTCCTTTTATGCAATTTACTTCGGTGGCGGGAGAATTTGGCCACATGATGGGTGGCGGGGGTGCCGTATTACTCAATGATTTTTACTTTGGGGGATACGGACTCGGGCTCACCAATGCCATCCCCGATTATGTGAATGGAAATCCAAATGACAGATTAACCCTCGGGCATGGCGGATTCTGGATCGGATATTCCCTTTTCGGACAAAAACCCATCCATTTAAGTATATCCAGTCTGATTGGCTGGGGGGAATTCGGAATCATGCAGTATGATGGGTACTATCCCTTTATCCGCGATAAAATCTTTGTATTATCCCCCACTCTGGAGGTGGAGGTCAACCTCACCCGGTATTTCAGGATCGGCGCAGGTGCCACCTATAACATTTACACCATGGTCGATGAAACCCTTCATGGTTACACCGGGAATGATCTTTCCAGTCCGGGTGGATTCCTGAGCTTCAAGTTCGGCTGGTTCTGACAGTTCAATACCATATCTCATCCCCCGGGGGATCTAGAAAAGGAGACGGTTCTGTAAAGTACCGTCTCTTTTCTGTGTGTGAGGGTTCCAGTAATGCAGACAGATTTTGATTATTTTTAAAGTCTGTTATGACCGAGAACGGAACAGTCATCAAGTCTACAGGGAGCCGGTATTTGGTCAGGACGGCCAACGGAAGGACCGTTCCCTGTACCATCCGGGGCAAATTCAGGATCAGTGGAATCCGGGCCACCAATCCGGTGGCGGTGGGAGATCATGTGAGGTTTGAATGGACAGCGGACCAGGAGTCGGGCATCATTCATTTCATCGAGGAAAGGACCAACTACATCATCCGCAGATCTTCCAAACTCTCCAGCGAGTACCAACTGCTTGCAGCCAACGTGGATATAGCCTGGCTGATGGTCAGCCTGATGATGCCCCGGACACTCAAAGGTTTTATTGACCGCATACTGGTTTCGGCCGAAGCTTACCGCATACCGGTCATTCTGCTTTTCAACAAAACAGATCTTTATGGCCACGGTGAAAATTCCGAGATGGATGAACTGTGGTCCATCTATACCCGCATTGGTTACCGGTGCATGAAACTTTCGCTCCAGACCAGGGAAGGTTTGGAAGAGGTCAGGAAAGAGATGAAAGGGAAGGTCAATGTGATTGCCGGCAACTCAGGGGTAGGAAAGTCTACCCTGATCAATGTACTCGATCCGGCTGTCCGCCTGAAGACCGGAGATATTTCCGATTTCCATCAATCTGGCAAGCATACCACCACTTTTGCAGAGATGTTTGATCTGCAAGGGGATATTCAGGTCATTGACACTCCCGGGATCCGTGGATTCGGGACGATCGATATTGAAAAGGAGGAACTTTTTCATTTCTTCCCGGAGATATTCAAGGCCAGTCAACAGTGCCGTTACCACAACTGCATGCACAGGAATGAACCGGGTTGCCATGTCAAGGCGGAGGTGAAAGAGGGCAGGATCAGTGATTCAAGGTACCTCAATTACCTTACGATGCTGGAGGAGGAAGAAAGCAAGTACAGGTAGGCCCTGCATCCCGGGGATATTTTATGCGCAGATATCAGATCCAAATGGAAAATAGTTTATAAGTTTATGTCCTGATAATCTGAAAGGTTGATGATCAGGAACAACTTTATATCGGGACTTATACTTTTTCTTATCCTTGCGCTCAATGGAATAACCATATTTCTTGTCCAAAAGCGATACATTAACTATCTCAACGAATCCCTGTTTCAGCAGTCGCAATTATGCGGGGAACACATGGAGGGCACCCTGCTTCAGTTCTCGAGTGATATCAACCAGGAACTTAACAAATACACCTATTCCGAAATATTCGGGGATCCCGAAATATTTCGCGACGCCACCCAGAGCCTCAGGCTATTCTACACCAAATACAGAAACCTGATTACACGCATTTCGGTGTATGACAACCAGAAAAATTTCTATGGGCTCTACCTCGAGGCGCAGGATCATTTCGTGGTGGATAATTTCCCCAGCAGAACGCAGAAACGCCTCTTTACCCGAGACCGGGTGGAACAACAGGGCAGTATCCTGAGGTACTATTACCCCTATTTCGGGAACGATGTGGTAACCGGTAATGTCATGGTTGAGGTTGATATTTCCCGGTTCGCAAAAGAGATTTTTAACCTCTACCCGGTCGGCAAAACCCTCAGCTGGCAGTGGCTTGTGGACACCGATGAACAAATCATCGTAGATAATTTCCCATCAGATTCGTTCAGGGTGGAGGCTGTTGACGTGCTTCTGGATAGTATTCAGGAAGAAGTGTCAGGGATCCTTGAGCACCGGGCAATCAATGAGGATGGGAAAGCTGAAAAAGTCTTCACAGCCTACTACCCCTTAAGCATATATTCCCGGAAGTTGGGGGTTATGTTTTCGGTAAGCAAATCAAGTTTCTTTCAATTCTTTGTTCAGCGCAACCTGCTGGTGGCCATTCTCTCCCAGGTTCTGTGCACACTGCTGGTGGTCTATTTGCTGGTTTCCCTCTCACGCAGCAGGAAACAGCTGAAAAAGCTCAAATTGTCCGAGATTCTTCAAAGGCAGATCATTGAGCATTTTCCGGTGGGGATCATGATCATCGATGCCGATAGCATGATCAGGAACATCAACAGCAAAGCCCAGAAAATGCTGTTCCTGGGCAGCACCGACAACCTGATCGGAAAGGATTTTACCAAACAGTTCCTGGTCTCCAACAGGTACCTGCTCAGCGATTCACCCAGTCCATTCATGGATGATTCACATTACCTCTATTATGAAAAGGATGGATTAGAGACTGTGATTTACCGGGCTGAAAAACCGGCCCAGATTGGCGGGGAAGAGCTGAAGCTTATTGCCCTGATCGACGTGTCACCCCTGGAAAAGTCGAGAAAAGTCGAGGTAGCCGCCAACAAAGCGAAATCCGATTTCCTGGCAGCCATGAGCCATGAGATTCGCACCCCCATGAACGGGATCCTGGGGATGGTCAACAACCTGCTGGAGCAGAAAACGGGCAAAGCGCTGCATGACAAGATCAGGGTGATCAAACGATCCGCAGATCTGTTGATGACCATCATCAACGATATCCTTGACTTCTCAAAAATTGAAGCCGGCCGGATGATGCTTGAAGAGATCCCATTCAACCTAAATGAAGAGATGGAGCTGGTGGGAGAGTTATTTAAATCCCTGGCTGCAGAAAAAGGGCTCGATCTATCCATCGAACTGGCACCGGATGTGCCCAATAAACTGATTGGTGATCCGTTTCGACTCAGGCAGGTTATATCCAACCTGGTGAGCAATGCGGTAAAATTTACCGAAAAGGGGCGGATCCTGATCGGAGTCACCCTCATGGAAATGTATAAAAGCCAGGTCAATCTGTTGTTTACGGTGGAGGATACGGGAATAGGAATTCCTAAAGACCGGATCAAAGAGATATTTGGAAGTTATACCCAGGCCAGGGGATCGGTCACGCGGAAATTTGGCGGAACCGGACTGGGAACAACCATTGCCAAACAACTGGTGGAGCTGATGCATGGAGAGATATGGGTGGAAAGTCCATCCTCCATCTCCAACGGAGAAGAAACACCCGGATCCAAATTCAGCTTTACCATCGAAGCCTATTCCAACGAGCGGATACCCAAACGTTTTGATTTCCGGAACATCAGCAGGCTCAGTGATATAAATGCCCTGATACTGACAAAAGAATCGGATCCTTCGCGGAATACCATGTCCAAAATGCTTGAGAAATTTGGCCTGAACGTCTCCACCACCATCTACCAGGACAGTTCCGTGGATAGCGTGATCCACCACCTGCAGATGAAGAAGGAGAATTATCAATTGCTTGTCCTGGTCGACAAAAATCAGCTGGATGGATTCGCACTGGCACAGGAGATGCAGAACAAGGAACTGACAGATCTCTTCCCCATCATGCTGGTAAGCTCCAATGACAAAACAGGCAACTATAAGACATGCCGTAAACTGGGGATCGACTATTACCTGATCGAACCATTCGAGACCAAAGAGGTCATTGATGTACTGTTTGATAACTTCCCGTCCATAGAGGATAGGAAACGACTGGAGCCGATGATCAATGCGTTGCCATCGGAACTCTCTATCCTGATTGCAGAAGATAACCTGATCAACCAGAAGGTGGCACAATCCATCTTCAAGAACATCGGGTATGAAATCGATATCGCCAAAAACGGGAAAGAAGCCGTGGAGATGGTCGAAAAGGGTTCATATGATGTGGTTTTCATGGACCTGTTGATGCCCGAGACCGATGGTTATCAGGCTACTGAAGTGATAAGGCAGTCGGGCCATACCATGCCGATCATCGCCATGTCCGCCGACCAGGAAGATCGAACAAAAAAAGCAGCCATCGCTGCAGGGATGAATGACTATATCTCTAAACCTGCCCGGGTGGAAAGTGTCAAACAACTGCTGATCAAACTTTTCTCAACAAAAATTTAAAATCATGCGTTCTCATCAATTGGATTACAAAATAGTGGGAGACGACATCCAGCTTGTGGAGATTGAGCTGGATCCGCTGGAGACGGTCATAGCTGAGGCGGGATCGATGATGTACATGGACAATGACATCCGTTTTGAAACAAAAATGGGGGATGGTTCAGATCCCAACCAGGGGCTGATGAGCAAGCTGCTCTCTGCCGGAACCCGTGTTCTTACCGGGGAATCTCTTTTTGTGACCCATTTTACAAATGGCGGGATGCAGAAACAGAGGGTGGCATTTGCGGCTCCCTATCCGGGAAAGATTATCCCGGTGGATCTGGCATTGCTTGGTGGCTCCCTGATTGTTCAAAGGGACGGTTTTCTGTGTGCAGCCAAAGGAACGAAGATATCGATCACCCTCAATCGACGAATCGGGGCCGGTCTGGTAGGCGGGGAAGGATTTATCCTTCAGAAGCTGGAGGGGGACGGAAAGACCTTTATGCATGCAGGTGGAACAGTGATCGAAAGGAAACTGAACAACGAAACGCTTAAAATCGATACAGGTTGCATTGTGGCTTACACTCCGGGTATTGATTTCAATATTGAAACCGCCGGGGGACTCAGATCGATGGTTTTCGGAGGCGAAGGGATCTTTCTGGCCACACTGCGCGGAACCGGAACCGTCTGGCTCCAGTCCATGCCCATTCGAAAACTGATCCAGGCCATATCACCCTATGGACGGAATGTAAGAAAAGAGAGCCGCTCCCTGCTGGATAATTTCCTGGAACGGTAATTCATTTGGGTATCAGGCATGGCAGAGCTGATTCAGATAGAAACTTTTATGGAAAGGTCAGCGAGCCTTCCTGTGATTGATGTCAGATCTCCCTCGGAATTTCATCAGGGTCATATCCCGGGAGCGGTGAACATCCCTCTTTTTGATGATCACGAGCGGGCGGTCATCGGTACTAAATACAAGCAGGTAAATAAAGAGGCTGCGGTCTATGCGGGACTGGAATTTGCAGGAGGGAAACTGGTTGATCTGGTGAAAGAGGGAGAGAGAAAAGCGGGACGGGGAAAGACACTCCTGTTGCATTGCTGGAGAGGGGGAATGCGCAGCAGGAGCATGGCCTGGCTTTTCGAGACCATAGGTATCTCCTGCTATCTGCTGGAGGGGGGATACAAATCTTATCGCCGGTATGCAAGAGAAATATTCGCCATTCCATACTCCCTGAGGGTGATCGGGGGAAGGACGGGAAGCGGGAAAACAGCCATAATAAACCAACTGCGAACAGAGGGCGAACAGGTGGTGGATCTGGAGGCACTTGCACATCACAAGGGATCAGCTTTTGGCGCACTGGGAGAACAGGAACAACCATCCACAGAACAGTTTGAGAACCTGCTCTGCCGGGATCTGACCGGACTCGATCCGGAGAGAATCATCTGGGTGGAAGATGAAAGCAGGAATGTGGGGAAATGCGTGATTCCAGGCGAAATTTACGGAAGAATGCGCATGGCGGAGACCTATTTTCTTGATATACCCAGGGAGGAAAGGGCAAGGTACCTGGTGAAGGAATATGCAGGCCACGATCGGGAAGAGCTGAAGGCCTGCGTGCGGAGGATCCATAAAAGACTGGGTGGGGACCGCACCAGGATGGCCATTGATTCGATTGAGAACAATGATTACTACTCCACGGCGATGATTACACTTCATTACTACGACAAGGCTTATATGCATTCTCTGAAGAAAAATCACACCGGTTACCAGGTGGTCCGGGCAGGGAAGGTGGATCCGGTGATCAATGCCGGCATACTGATGCGATCCTGCAACAAGGAAATGTTAAAATGAGCACAAAGCTATCAATAGAGAGGTGAAGAAAAGAGAAGACTATGAACTGATGGCGCCGGCAGGCAGCTATGAATCTTTGACTGCTGCAAGCCAGGGGGGGGCAGATTCAATCTATTTCGGAATTGAGCAACTGAACATGCGTGCACGCTCATCGGCCAATTTCAACATCAGCGACCTGCCTGATATCACAGGCCGTGCCGGTGAGAAAGGAATGAAGGCTTACCTGACTCTGAATACAGTGGTATACGACCAGGAGATGGAGCAGATGAAGGAGATCATTGATCTGGCGGTGAAACATGGTGTCGATGCGGTGATCGCCTCTGATCAATCTGTACTCCAGTATTGCCGTGAGGCGGGTGCCCGCGTACATTTGTCCACCCAGCTTAATATCAGTAACCTGGAGACACTGAAATTTTATACATCCTTTGCCGAAGTGGCCGTGCTGGCACGGGAGCTTAACCTGGACCAGGTGGCCGAAATAGCCAGGGGAATTTCGGAAGGATCGGTGAAAGGGGCTTCCGGAAAACCATTCAGACTGGAGATGTTTGTGCACGGGGCACTCTGCATGGCAATTTCAGGAAAATGCTACCTGAGCCTGCATGCGCATCACCATTCTGCCAACAGGGGGGATTGTTACCAGGTCTGCAGGCGCGGGTACCGGGTGACCGATATGGACAGGGAGGTGGAACTGCATATCGACAATGACCATATCATGTCACCCAAGGATCTGAAAACCATTCATTTTCTAAATAAAATCCTGGATGCCGGCGTTTCTGTACTAAAGATTGAGGGCCGGGCCCGTTCGGCGGAATATGTGAAAACGGTAACCGGTTGCTATAACGAAGCCATCCAGGCCTACATAGATGGGACGTTTGACCAGGATAAAATTAACCAATGGGATGAACGGTTGCTCACCGTATTCAACAGGGGATTCTGGGATGGATATTACCTGGGGCAAAAACTGGGTGAATGGACCCATACATACGGATCAGAGTCCACCTATAAAAAGATCTATGTGGGGAAGGGGACCAATTATTTTGACCGGATCAGCGTGGCGGAGATTTTAATTGAGACCGGATCCCTGAAGGTGGGAGATAGGCTGGTCATCATCGGTCCGACCACCGGTGTGATAGAGACAGAGGTGAGTGAACTGAGGGTGAATGATGCGGGCTGCAGCGTAGCAAAAAAGGGAGAGCGCTGTTCCATGCCCGTGGAGCAGGTGGTGAGGCGGTCCGATAAAGTCTTCAAGCTGGTTCCCCGCTATCCTGACGCTTCAATATAATGCGGATCACG
>Ga0209536_100000792_pt1 | contig 52168 bp, 65 predicted proteins | sample DeeMarSeWOR28_12_FD_187461 | JGI IMG/M metagenome (GOLD analysis project Ga0209536, IMG submission 187461) | Marine sediment microbial communities from White Oak River estuary, North Carolina - WOR-2-8_12 (SPAdes) (version 2) | ecosystem: Environmental > Aquatic > Marine > Intertidal zone >... | reverse complement strand
GGTGACGCACGACTGCGATACTTCGCTAGTTGATGGGTTGTCTAAGCAATGTTTCACTTCATGGGACAATTTAAGGCTTGACAGCGTGTTGATTAGACACATATCTTCGTGGTCAGGACAGATCAGCGGTTTCTACTGGCCCTGATGATGGCCCCCGGCTCACCAGATCGGTGGGGAAGGGGGCTTTTTCTATGGATGGGATACCAGATGGCACTGACAGACGCAGAGCGAGCGCAGGTTCAGGCGTTGCGGGATGCGTGTTATGCCGCACTCCTACGTCTCCTGGGGGGATTCCGGGAGGCAGAGTTCAATGGTCGCCGGTACCGGGAACATGACATCGATCAGCTTCGGAAGCTTCTGGCTGATCTCGATGAGGAATTGGCTCGTGATACAGCCGGTGGAATGAGGGTCAGAACGGTGGTGCCGCGATGAGCAGAGTCACGATCAGACCCGCCCCCCAGACTCAGATCAAATCCACACTCTATGACAAGGTCGTCAGCTTCTTCTCTCCCACCGGGGGCGTGAAGCGGCTGGCTGCACGGATCCAAGAGGCGAACGCGATCCGGCTCGCCTCATCGATGGGTTACACCGCTGGATCTTCGGAGAAGAAGAGTCTTCAGGAGTGGCATCCTCTAGCGTCGGAGCCCAACGAGGACTTTCTGTATCAGGCAGAGACGATCCGTGGTCGCTCCCGGGACCTGACTCGAAACAGTGCCATCGCTGCGGGCGCATCGAATACCGCCACAACAAACGTGGTGGGAACCGGGATGCGTCTGCACTCCCGGATTGATTCAACATTCCTGGGAATCACCGAGGAAGCCGCGCAGGGCAAGCAGCGGGAGATGGAGCGAATCTGGAAATGGGTGAAGGATTCTCTCGATTTCGAGGGAGACGTTTCCATGATGGATCTCCAGCAGATGGCGTTTCGTGGCGTGTTCGAATCCGGCGATGTGCTGGTGGTACGTCGGCGTGATTCTCGTCCTGGCAATCTGGTCCCATTGAAGGTTCAGCTTGTCGAGGCAGACCGGATCAGCAATCCGAACAACACGATGGACACGGATCGGATCACGGGGGGAGTGGAGTGCGATGCGCGGGGCGTGACCAGAGCCTATCATGTTGCTGACCGTCATCCCGGTCAGATTCTTCTGGACAGGGCGGGGGACGCGAGATGGTACCGGATCGTGAAGACGGGCCGGAACGGTGTTCCCCTTTCCAGGCTTCTCTTCGACAAGAGGCGTCCTGGGCAGCGGAGGGGCGTCCCCGCGTTGGCTCCCGTGGTGGAGCCGTTGAAGCAGATTTCTCGCCTGACCGATTATGAACTCACCGCATCGGTCGTCTCGTCCCTCTTCACGGTCTTCGTGAAAACCGAGCAGCCCCAGACGGGTGGGCTCCCCTCCGCTCCTGAAGGCTCCGAAGAAATCCCCACAAAGACGGGTGACATCTTTCTCAATCCCGGAGGTGTGGTTGATCTACTCCCCGGGGAGGACATCACAACGGCTTCCCCCAACCGTCCGAACAACGCATACGATCCCTTCTTCCGTTCCATCGTCCAGCAGATCGGTATGGCATTGGAGATCCCCTACGAGATCCTTATGCACGTCTACGGACAGAGCTATTCGGCCTCCCGTGCCGCACTGCTCGATGCGTGGCGGTTCTTCCGGGGGCGTCGGACATGGCTCTCACAGAACTTCCTCCAGATGGTCTATGAGTGGGTGATGATCGATGCTGTGATCGCTGGGCTCATCGATCTCCCGGGTTTCCTTGTGGATGACATGAAGAAGATGGCGTGGCTGGGTTCGACATGGGTGGGCGATGCCCCCGGCGCGATCAACGAGAAAGATTCCGCCCAGGCTGCGGTCATTCGCGTGGACGGCGGTTTCACCACGCGATCGGAAGAAACCGCTGCGATGACGGGGCGCGATTGGGACAGCGAGGTCCAGCCGCAGCGTGAGGCAGAGAAGGCGCGGCTGGAAAACAGCGGGATGGCCTATGCAGCGAGTTCTGCTGCTCAGTCTGTCCCGGCCCAGGAGGGTGGGGAAGAAGACGCGGGGACCGAGTCCAATGAACAGGAGGATGCGGCATGAGTCTCGCACTTCGGTTCATCGAGTCCAGGCAATGGGCCATTCTCGATGACTACCTGCGGCTCATGGCTGCAATCGCTGACCGGGATCTCAATCACCGGGACGCGATCCTGCAAGCCATCGAAAAGCAATGGGGAAAACCGATCCCCAACACAGTAGAAGCCACTGTCAGGAACGGGGTCGCGATCATCCCTGTCGCCGGTCCCTTGTTCCGGTACGCCAACCTGTTCACCGCGATCTCCGGGGCGACCTCCTTCGAACGGTTGTCTACCGACATCGGAACGGTCATGGCGAACCCGGATGTCCGTCACGTCATCTACGACATCAACAGCCCCGGGGGTGAGGTGGATGGAGTGGCTGAGACAGCCGAACTCATTTACAGCTTCCGGGGCGTGAAGCCGCAAACGGCTTACGTGTCCCATCTCGGTACTTCGGCTGCGTACTGGCTGGCGGCTGCAACTGACAAGATCGTGGCATCCAAGACTTCGATGTTGGGGAGCATCGGAGCCGTCCTGAGTGTGGTGGATTACAGCAAGCAGGACGAAATGGAGGGCATCCAGAGAATGGAGTTTGTATCCTCCGTCTCCCCTGACAAACGTGTAGATCCCTTCTCCGAAGATGCTGACGAGGCGGCGAGAGCGAAGGCGAAGATCCAGGGGTTGGTGGACAGGATCGGGAACGTCTTCGTGGAGGTCGTCGCCAGCTACCGGGGGGTAGAGGAGAGTGCGATCACACGACACAAGGGCGGCATCCTGCTTGGATCGGACGCAGTATCGGGAGGTCTGGCAGATGGCGTTGGGACCCTTGAGGGTCTGATAGAGGCATATTCTGACGGGGCCGGTTCGGCTCCGACGAATCAACAGAGCCTTGCGGCTTCGTTAGGGCTCGATCACCAAATCAGGGAGACTCAAATCATGGCCGATGTTGTGGAAACCACGCTGGAAGCGGTCGAAATCGATCGCGCTTTCCTGGCATCGAACCATCCCGATCTTCTGGCTGAGATCCGGGAAGAGGCGGCTTCCGGGGAGAGGGAAAGGATTCTCAAGATCCACGCCCTCGACGCCGCAGGGTTCGAAAAGGTGAAGCTGGGGATGATGCAGGATCCGACCGGCACGGTCGGTCGGGCTGCGGAAGCGATTCTCGCAGCCAAGGGGGAGCAGGAGAAGCGGAAACTTCAAGCCACCGACGAGGCCCTGACAGCCGACGAGGAGGATTTGAAGGATGTCGCTTCAACCACCGTCACCTCCGATGAAGGGGTCACGGAGGAACAGGTCGCCGCGTCCGTCACCCGTCATTTCGCTTCGGCTGCTGTGGCCGGGTGATGACGTGGTGATCTGATCGCAATCCTTTTGGGAACTCTGTTCGGAGGAAATCACAATGGCTGAAGGAATGGACCCGTCTTTTGCTGCACAGGGGACCTACACTCCCGACAACCTGTTGGCGGGCGGTGAGCCCAGCGCACAGGCAGAGGAGATTACCCTGGTCAGCGGAGAAAACGTGGTGCGCGGCACGGTGCTGGGCATCATCACAGCGAGCGGCAAGGCGGCTGCTTCGCTTTCCGCTTCCACGGACGGCAGCGAGAATCCGCGCCTCATCGCCGCAGAGGACATGGACGCTTCGGGTGGGGACAAGGTGATGCACGCCTACACCCGGGGCCGGTTCAATCAGGATCAACTCACCATCGGCACGGGCCACACTGCCGCGTCGATCAAGCAAGGACTCTGGGACTACCAGATTTATCTGGTCGATCCAGTGACCGCGACCCCGGTTTGATCCGGGTAGCACTGCCAAGACACGCTAAGGCGATCATTCAACTGGAGGAACCACTGTGGCACTCGATATTTTCACAACCGGCGTGCTGGCCCGGGTCGTCGCGCAGCTGGAGATCGATCCGGCTGCGTTCTTCCTCAACTCGTTCTTCAGGACCGAACAGGTTGAGGAGTCGGAGGAGATTCACTTCGACGTGACGGACGAACAGCCCCGGATCAGCCCGTTCGTATCACCTCTCAAGGCTGGCAGGATTGTCGAGCATGAGGGGTACACCACCAACACCTTCAAGCCCGCGTACATCAAGGACAAGCGGCTCTGGGACCCAGACGCTCCGGTCAAGAGGCTCCCCGGCGAGCAGCCCTTGGGCTCCCTTTCGGCTGCGGAGCGGACACAGCGTCTTCTCGCTCAGGCGGTACAGAACCAGAACCGGATGCTCACGCGCCGGGAAGAGGTGATGGCTTCCGAAGTGCTTCGCACGGGCACGGTCACGATCTCCGGTGAGGGGTTCGATGATGTGGTCGTGGACTTCGGGCGAGCCGCAGCCCTGACTGTTGCCGACTTGACCGGCACGGACAAGTGGTCGGACACCACCGCCTCCGATCCGATTGGCGACATCGAGACATGGGCTGGTTTGATCCAGACCAACGGAGGCGGGGTGGCCCGCGATGTCATCATGGCCCCGGATGTCTGGGCTGTGTTCAGGCAGCATACGGCGGTCACTGCCCTGCTCGAAACCCGGAGGGGTTCCACCTCCCGGGCTGAGACGGGTCCGCTCGCGGCCAACCGCGTTCGGAATCCAGGCTCCATCGGGGACTTCAACATCTGGGTCTATTCCGATGTGTACATTGATGAGGACGGCACGGCTGGGAATATGATGCCCAGCGGCTCCGTCATCGTCATCAACGGCAACGATCTGGAGGGCGTGCGGCACTACGGCATGGTCAAGGACTACGCCGCGAGCCATCGCGCCAGCCGCCTCTTCCTGAAGTCCTGGGTCGAGGAAGATCCTTCGCGGCGTTTGCTGCTCATGCAGAGCGCACCGCTCGTCGTGCCTTACCGCCCGAACGCCAGCTTGTTCTGTGACGTTCTGAATGGGTAAGCGGTAGCGTCAGCCGGTTGATCCTAGCCAACCCGCTGACCGGCTGCGGCTGGGAGTTCCCCGGATGGGGGCTCTCAGCCCAGCCATATCGCAAGAGAGGAGAGGCACGATGAAGGCCAAAGCGTTACAAACGATCAAGCGGGGAAGCCGATGGCACATCCCCGGCACGCCGTCCGAAATCCTCGACGTGAGCCAGAAGGATCTGGAGAAGATCGGACACGCGGTCGAAATCATGGAACCGGCAGAACTGACGGAGGTGAAGCTGCCGGATGATTTTCCGTACCGCTCGATCCTTGAGGCGGCTGGGTTTGCTACCGTGGAATCACTCCTAAAAGTGGACGACCTGACATCGCTGAAGGGGATCGGGCCGAAAAGTGCAGCCGCCATCGAAGCGGCTCTGGGAGGGAGTGACTAAGCCCGATGGCGTCCAAACTCTTCCTGCCAGGGAACGAGGACAATTACACATCCTCGCCTGATAGCCCTGCGTTCGACATCATCAATCTCGATGTGAGAATTGCATTGGCTATGGCGGATTGGACGCCGACAAAACACGCTGTCCTTGTGAGTAAGTACGAGGATGGCGTTGGCGGATTCGGGCTTAGGATCCAGAGCGGCAGTGGAGGCTTCCCCGCCATATTCTGGCATACCGGCTCCAGTTCGGGGTCGATGATCTCCACTGCGAAACCGACGATCGCAGACGGCGGGTTCCTGATCCTTCGCGGCACCCTGCGAGTGGACAATGGATCTGGCCAACGGGAAGCCAAGTTCTACTACAAGAACGTCTCCCGGTCTGTTGCCGTGGAGGAGGCCGAGAGCGACGACGATTGGGTACAACTGGGCTCTACGGTGGTGGTGGGCTCGACCACGGTGATCGCAGACACCACGGCGGACATACTGATTGGTCGCTCAGAGTTTGGTGATACCATCCTCTTTCAAAGCCCGGAGGCAGACATCCTCTGTGTGGTCCTGAAGAACGGGATCGATGGCAGCATCGTCTACGAACCCGACTTCACGATCCAGCCATTCGCAGTCACCGAGTTTGAGGAGTCGAGTTCCTATGGGGCCACGGTCACTATTCATCAGAGCGGATCTCCCTATGCGGAGATCGTGAAGGATACCGATGTCTCCGGTCCCGTGACCGAGGCTGTCATCCCTTCTCCTCTAGACTATGGCGAGTTCTTCCCGGACACGCACCTCCAGGCGATCATCCAAGCCACGGATGGGAAGCTGGTGACATACCGGGGCCAGGAGGCCTACTTCCATGTCGAAGATCCGACCTACGACGACATCATGGGCAACTTTGGCTCCGTGCAGGGGCTCGCGAAAATCCTGATCGGTGACGCCACGGTGTTTCCCGATCTGGAAGAGAACACCTTGATAAAGATCGAAGGCGAATCTTGGGTCGTCGCTGAGTGGAAAACCCCTCTTGATGGCGGCGTAGCCTATATCGCCCTGAAACGGAACCTGAGACCCTGATGGCTGATTCGGTTGCACTCCAGATCCAAAAAGCCGTTGTCACAAGGCTGGAGGAAGCCAGTGTATCGATCGATGGGGATACGTTCACCCCGCCATCCAACCTGACTGTCCAGCGGGAACGTATCGGGCCGATCATGCCCAAGCACGTCCAAGAGGGGCCGCTGGTGGTCGTCCACATGGGAGGGCAGAAGCCGACAGAACGCTCCCATTACAAGAGTACAGCCCTGAAACGGGTCCTGAACCTGACCATTGCCATCGCCGCAAACGCGGACGAGCTATTGTCATCGGACGCTGTGGACGAAGGAACGAATTGGGTGATCCAGGCGTTGCAGAGCGAACCGACCCTGGGCGGTCTCGCGCATTGGATCAGCGAGGAGGGGCAGGAGGATTTCGTCACGATGTATGACGATTCGTCGGCGGTGGTGTCCATGCGGGAGATCGCGATCCAGATCCACTTCCACACGCGCACAGATAACCCCGAAGTGAGGAGCTAGGCATGAATCTGGTCAAAATGGAGATCACGGAGAAGGGGGCTGGTCACACCCACAAAGGCAAGGTTGTCGAGGCGGGTGATGTGATCGAAGTCACCCCGGCTCGTTCTGCATGGCTTCTCGACATCGGAGTGGCGCGGCCCGTGCGATCACCACGGAAGAAGAGTACGGCGTCCGAACCGCAGGAGGAGACGCCCCAAGAGGAACCCACGGAGGGCGCGGAAGAGACGCCCGAACTTCATAGTCCCTGAGACGAGGAATTGATCGATGTCACCACTTGCACCGGACAACACCAACCTACTTCTGGGGGCGGGCCAGGTCTTTTTTGATCGAAGCGACGTGGATCAAGGGCTCGTCCATTTGGGGAACTGCACACAGTTCCAAGTCTCCTTCGAAGACGAGACGAGGGAGGTCATCAACCGCATGACAGCGTCCTTGGGCACGTACCGGAAGGTCACGTCCAAGCGGACCTGTCGTGTCAACATCGTCGGGCAGGAGTTCAACCCCCAGAACGCCGCTCTCGTCACGATGGGGTCCTTGGCCGCTCTCGCACAGACTTCTTCGTCAGTGACGGGCGAGGTGCTGGCGACCGCTGCTCAGATGATCGAGGGTGCGTACTACCAGACTGCGTTCCGGCAGATCAGCAGTGTGGTACTCACTCAGGGCACGACCACCTTGGTCGAGGGCACGGACTACAACATCACCGATGCCACCTTGGGGCTCATTGAGATCATCGAGGGTGGGGCCAACCTCACTGCCGCAACCCAGATCGATGCCGATTACTCCTACGCCGCCGACAGCAGTATGTCTATCCGTGGCGGCGACACGGGGAACATCTTCGGCAGACTCGTCTTCATCGGGGATCCGGCAGCGGGTCCAGCGATGGACGTAGAGGTCCACAATGTTTCTATCGAGCCGGAAGGCGGGCTGGACTTCATTGGCGATGATTTTCTGGAATGGACCCTCAACTGCGAGGCTCTGGACGATTCCGCGAATCATCCCAACGATCCGTTCTTTCTGGCTGTGGATCGCGACGACTATCGGTGATAATCTGCTGATGGTCGCTTGAGGGTGACGTTTGCCGGTGCCCCGGTGCGGACCCTCCGTGCCGGGGCATCGTTCATCAGGAGAGGAAATGGACGCGAAGAAAGAGGTCACGCTAGGAGGAAGGGTGTTCGTCCCGACCCAGGAGGACGACATGACTTTCGATCAGTTCGCGTGGATTCAGACGGCATCAGAGAAGGCGGGGCTTGGATCCGAGCTTATGAGCGCGGTGGAACCAATGCTCAAGAGAGTTCTGGAAACCGAGCAAGTCCTGTCGGATGATGAGGTGGAAAGCCTCACCACGAGGATCGTATCCCGGTGCTACCAGCAGAGGGCACATCTCGATGTGCTGGCGGGCTTGCTGGTGGAAAAGGGGAAGACATGGTCCCCGAGCTACGCCGAGGATTTGAAACAGTTCTTCGGCGGTCTGAAGGGCAAGGAAGACATCGGAAAGGCGAACGCTGTCCTTGCCGAAGCGATTCTCAGTTTTTTTTGGAGCGGGCTCGCATCTACGAAGACTTTCCAGAACTCTTCGAAGACACCGGATCTCGTCGTCCGTCTTCAGGAGGAAATGGAGCGCGAGCCCGATCTGGCAGACGACTTGGCGACTTTCGGGTCGTGATACAGGAGCTTGCGGGCTGGGACCCCCTCAAGTACGACGAAGTGGCTGGAACACGGATGCGGGATGGATTAGAGGCGTTCGTCCAGAAGGCGAGGGACCGTGCCATCGAGCAGTTCAGGCATGAGCAGAGTCTTCATGTGGCGGGAGGGCTGAAGAAACCTCCGAAACTCCCGTCGATTCTGAGGAGAGGGAACCCAGAATGAGTCCTACTGGCGGGGAAGTACGGTTCGGGGTCGTTTTCACCGAAAAGAACCTCAACGCCCTGTTGGGCTCCATCAGGAAGGTCAAAACTGCCGTCCGGGGCTCTGCCGATGAGGTAAAAAGGACCACCCGGAACACCCATGAGCTTGGCCGGTCCTTCCGCAACATCGCCCTCCGTACCATTGCCTATCTTGGGGTCGTCCGTGGATTCAGCGCGATCACGGGCGCGTTCAAGAACGCCACCGCTGCGGGGCTGGAATACAATGAAGTAATCGAGCAATCCCGGCTCGCCATCGCTTCCCTCATCACTGCCCAGGCCGACCTCTATGACGAGACGGGCAGACAGCTTCAGGGCGTCGAGGCCCTAGATGCTGCTTATACGGCAGCCACCGATCAGGTCAGGAAGCTCAGGATCGCGGGCATCCAGACGGCGGCAACGACGAAGGAATTGGTGGATGCCTTCCAACAGGCTGTCGGTGCAGGGCTCGCGACCGGACTCACGCTTGATGAGATCCGAACCGTCACCATCCGTATCGCCCAGGCTGCGGGAGCCCTGGGGGTCCCATATCGGCAACTCAACGAGGAAATCCGGTCTATCCTGGGCGGGATCATCGATCAGAACACCCGGATCGCGAAGGCTCTGGGTCTGACGAACGAGCAGATTCGGCTCGCCAAGGAACAGGGGCGGTTGGCCGAGTTTCTGTTGGAATCGTTTGAAGCGTTCGGCATCGCAGGAGAACGTATTGTCGAGACGTGGGCAGCACTGAAATCGAACGTGAAGGAGACGTTCGAACTGTTCGCTGGCGAGGTGACGTTCCCCATGTTCGAAGCCGTCAGGCAGCGGGGGTTGGGCGCGGTCCAGAGGATCTTCGACTTCGATACGGCTGAGATCAGTAAGGAGTTCTCAACGCTGGTCAAGACGATCTCAAACGTCTTTGCAGGAGTGGGGGATCAGGTCGCAGGGGCGTTCGAAGGTGCGCTGAATACAGCCATAAACCTAAATTCCTGGCTAGAGCGGAACCAAGAACAGATCAACGCAATGATCTTCGCTGTCGGTGAACTCACCCGGGGGTTCGGTGAGATGATTACCGGCGTGACAAAGATCGGGCTGGGAATCACGAAATGGGGTGTAGAGGGGGACCATGTCCAGAACGTGATCGAGTCGATTGCCGACACGATGAAGACCATCGGTCGCCAGCCGATACTGGCCGCTGGGCTTTTTGGGCTGGGTGGAATCGGAACATTCGCCATCATCAATGCGGTGCTGGGTCCCGTTGCCGTGACCATCGCAGGGGTAACGGCGGCACTAACGGTTCTCGTCACGACCCTCGACCACTTCATTGATACCGAGGCCGAGGCTGTTCAGGCCATGACGAGGGCGAACGAGGAGCAGACGAACGCGATCGTCGGTCTCGATCGTCAGGCGGGTCAGGCCCAGCAACTTGCAAGGGAGTATTCCACACTTGCCAATGCCCTGGAGAATAATGAGGTCCAGACGGAGAAGGTGGCCGCAGCGCATGAACGTATGGAAGACATCATTACGCAACTCAACGCACTCCATCCAGACTATGCGCGTGCTGTCCAAGATGCTACGGGCGACGAGGAAGCCTATGAGGCGGCGATCAACCGTGTGATCGATGCCCAGATCGCGCAGGTTCAGGCTAAACTCGACGCCAGCCGGAGACTCCAGGCCCAGCAGACGTTCGAACTTGAACAGTTGAAGGAATATGGCCGCGTGGCGGAAGAAAGCACCGTGGCTCCGCTTGCCTCAGTGCAGAGATGGTTGCGGGGGATCCGCGACGACAACACCATTGCCGAACTGACCAATCAGCTTTCCGAACTCGCTGAGAACATCAAAAGGGAGGAAGCGGAACTGGAGGCATTGCGGGCGCGGCGGCTTGGGAAGAAGTACCGCATCGAGGGGAGGGGAGGGACCGAAGAAGATGCCGAGGCGCGGGCGGCTGACATCGAGACGCAGATCGCCAGAATCCAGAACCGGCTTCAGGTCCGGGAAGCCGAACTCAAGGACCAGTTCGAACGCAACATCATCAGCTATCTCGATTACTATGACCTTCTGAATCAGGCGCAACAGGAAGCGATCACCTTGCAGATCGCTCTCAGGCAACAGCTTCAGGCGGTGTATGCGGACGACCCGAAGAAGGCTGGCCGGGAAGACATCCAAATCCTCCAACTTCAGACTCAGGCCCAGATCAAGCTCATCCAGAACGAACTCGCCCGCAGGAACGAGCAGATCAAATTCGCGGCTGAAGCCGGGAAGATCGAGGTTGGCACCCTCAAGGCGATTGGCGATGCGGCGGAAGCAACACGGCGACGGCTGGCGGAGCAGTACCGCGAATATCGATTGGAACTGGAAGCGATGGCGCGGTACACGGATGAGGCGGTTGCCCGAGATGCCAAAGATTGGTTGTCCCAACTGGATGCCTATATCGGCTTTGAAGTGGCGCGAGAAAGCCTGGGGATGTACGAGGAGCAGCTTCAGCGGGCTCAGGCGGCAACACGGAACGCGATCAGCGAAATCGAGCAGCTTCGTGAGGTCGGCGCGGTTTCTCAGGAGGAAGCCCAGGAGATGATGGTTTCTCAGTACGAGAAGCTTCTGGGCATCATGCGACAACTGCTTCCTCTGATACGAGAACAGGCGGAACTGCTTGGTGATCCAGACGCCATTGCGAATGTTGATGCGATGGAATCTGAGATGCGGAAGCTGGAGAATACGGTAAAACGGCTCCGGGATCATTGGTTTGATTTCCGTCAGGCGGCGGGGCAAGCTGCCGCGTCCGAACTCGCGAATTACCTGACCCGTGCTGTAACGGAAGCGGATAGCCTTGGGGACGCCTTCACGAACCTTGTCGGCTCTCTGGAAAGCATCAGGAACCTCTTGGGCCAAATCGCCCAGCAGATGGTCGAACTTGCCGCTCGCGCCATCGCGCTCAAAATCCTCCAATCGATCCCGGGATTTCAAACCATTGGTGCGGCAGCGAGAGGCGGTTACGTCGCACCGCGTTCCATCGCTGGTCCGTTCATCCGTCGTGCTGGCGGCGGGACCGTCATCGGCCCGGGTACCTCAACGTCTGACAGCATCTTGGCACGTCTTTCTGCCGGGGAGTTCGTGGTCAGGGCGGCATCGGTCAGGAAGTATGGTACTGATTTCTTCCACCGGCTGAACGCTGGAGCTATGCCGAGGGAGATCGCGAATCTGAAGCAGTACGCCAGTGGCGGGATCGTCGGCGGGAGCAGACCAGTACAGACGACAAAGAATTTTCGAGGCGAGTTGACGATCGGCCTCGCGGACGGGCTGGTTGTGGATCAAATGAACACACCGGAGGGGGAGATGCTGGTGATGAAGGTCATCCAGAAGAACCGGCGCACCATGCTGAAATCCTTGGGGGTATGATGGGCGTCATCTTCTATGAAGGCTTCGGCCAATGTGCAACCGGCGATCAGGTCCGGGGAGTCCACAAGGGGCTAGCCCTCAACTGGAACTACTACACCGAAGGGGCCAGCAACGAGATCGCTATTGCCGCCCTGGAAGACGGTGACATGGGCGTGAAGAAGTCCATCGAGTTCCCGGACACCGGCCATGATTACCGGCTCATGGGTTCGTTGGGCGGCGACTATTCGACGCTCACGATCGGCGTCCGGGTATATCGCTATGACGCGAACGTCTGCGGTATCTTCCAAATCAGTGCTGGACCGACTGCGGTAGGGTTCATCGGCATCCACTCAGACGGGACCCTCCGGTACACGAAGGATGCGGCTGGACTCTTGAATGACGGCACCGAGTCCTGGGGTACGACGGGAACTGTGACGCAAAGCATCTGGACCTACTGCGAGGTCAAGATTGTCCTAAGCAACACCGTTGGTGAGGTCTACTTCTATCTGGATGGCACGCTGGACAGTTCGCAGACCGGCATCGATACGGTGGGTCCAGCCGGAACGGAGTATGCCAACGGGATCGAGATGTCATATTCAGCGACCTCATCCGGTTCGGTAGGCAACTGGTTGTTCACTGACATCTACGTTTCTGACGGCGATGTGTTGGGGAAGGTAGAATGCTACTATCAGCCAGCGGACACAGCCGGTTCAGCCGCCAATTTCACGCCGCTCAGTGGCTCTAACCACGAGAACGTGGACGAGACGACTGACCCGGATGGCGATACGACCTACAACTACTCTACCTCCACGGGGACGAAGGATCAGATCGCCCACGATGTAACCCACACCTTCGGCCCGACAGCGATCCAGCCGGTTGCTTGGGCGAAGGCGGTCGATGACGAGGGGGCGGCGAAGGTCAAGCTAGGGGTCCTGAGTGATACCACGGAGGATCTTGGCACTGCCCAATACGTGGGTTCTGAATACACGCCCCTCAAGGGTGATATTTACGAGACGGATCCGGCTACCAGTTCTGCCTGGACGGCGTCCGGGGCCGATGACGCGGAGACAGTGATCCAACACGCAACATAGGGGGACGGAAGATGAGTTTGCGCTTTTTGGAGGGATTCGGTGGATACGCCACGGGGGCTCAGGCATATGGTAGCGAGGCCCCAATGCTGCTCCAGTGGTCAAGTTGGAACAGCACACCCTCACTGACCTCCCTCTCGTCCGGGTCCCAAGGCAACCGGAAATATCTGACCTGTTCGGGTGCTGACCCCGATATGCATATGAAGCTGGGCGGGATGGACTCGACCACGGTGGTCATCGGTTGCCGAATCTGGATGAATGGCAACATGACGACCCACCACCACCTCTTCCGTTTCGAGGATGGCGGATCACATCTGGCCTCGCTCAACCTGCTTCTCGACGGACGCCTTCAGGTCAGCACTTCATCGAACCAAGGGATTCTGGCGAGCTATCCGACATCGGAGAAGGCGATCAGTGGCTACACCTGGGCCTATGTCGAGGCGAAGATTTACTTTCACGCTTCTGCGGGCACCGTCGATTTCTGGATCAACGGCACTTCGGTCGGGAGCTTCACGAGCCTAGACACGATCTATGCCGGTACCTCCTGCGATGCGATCAGGATGGGGAACCTGGGGGACACCTACTGGAACGACGAAATCAGGATCACTGACATCTATGTAGATGACTCGACCCAGCGCGGGCCGATGGACATCTGGTATCAGGCTGCGGATACGGCGGGGTCGGCGGCAAACTTCACGCCGTCCGCTGGATCGAACTACCAGAATGTGGACGACATCGGCCATGACGGCGATACCACCTACAACTCCAGCACCGCCACCTCTACGCTGGATCAGATCGCGCATGGAGATACGCTGGCGGTCGCGCCCCTTGCCCTCCAGCCAATGGTCATCGCGAGATACGTCCCAACCGGGAGTGCGAATATCAAGGTCGGTCTGTTGTCCAGCACCACCCACAATCAGGCTTCGGCAGAGGGGTTGAGTGATACCTACGACGGATACCGTGGCTCGATCTATGTGAACGATCCGGCGACAGCTTCACCCTGGGCGAGTGCTGCGGCTGCGGACGCTGCTGAAACCACCTACGAACACGCTGCCTGATGACAGACATCAGAGTAACCCAAGCGGGGCGTCAGGCCCCGACCCAGGAGGACGCCGACGTTCGCGTCACCCAAGCGGGGCGTCAGGCCGTTACCCAGGAGGGGGCTGACGTTCGGGTTACTCAGGCAGGGCGGCAAGCGGCGGGGCAGTTCGCGGAAAACGACCTTCGCGTCACGATGCTGGGCCGGGTAGTCCTCATCACGGAGCCGTCGCCCACCGCACCCAACCTCATCGTCCCTTACGATGACCAGATCGTCAGCGAAACGCTCTACGTCACATATGACGAATCCACCGACCCGCTGGAAGGGACGATCTGGTATACGGCGCGGCTGAAGCTCACGACCGACACCGCCTGGACGGCCATCTTCACGGATGCCCTCTACAACAGTGTCTACGACTACGATGTCAGTGGGCTCACGGATGGCGATTACGACTTCGAAATCTGGGCGGAGACGGTGGGATACTCCTCCCAGGTCGTTGCTGTCGAGTTCACGATCCACAATGGGCGTCCGACCGCCCCGACGATCACCGCACCATACGACGGTCAGGAATGGGACAAATCGAGCCATGATCTGACCTGGGAGCCGTCCGTTGACCCGGATGATGATCCCCTCACATACAACGCTCAATATCGGGCGGTGGGTGCCGGTTCATGGACCCCATTGTTCACGGATGACACGAGCCCTTATGCCTGGGATCTCTCCGGGTTCGCTGAAGATGATTACGAGGTCGAGGTCTGGTCGAATGATGGGGAGGGCGACTCGCTCCATGACCATGCTTACTTCACGGTCCAAGATGCCGATCAGCCTTACCGACCCCGGATCTCCGTGACGGCACTCACTCAGAACTCCGTGACCGTCACGTTGGACACCTACGAGCATCCAACCCCCCGAGATTGGCAAGCGACAAAGTACGAGATGATCCCGCTGGGAGGCATCTGGACGAATCCCATCGAGAGCTATACCACGACCGATCCCGCCGAGCAGTACACCTATACCTTCAACAACCTTGAAGCCGGTTTCTTCTTCATGGTGCGGGCTGCGTTCCAAGACAACAACAATAGCTGGAGCGAATATTCCCTCATCATCGGCGGGATGACATCAGCGGAGGATCAGCGTCTTGAGAGGCGTTGGGCTGATTCAAAGTTTGGCGGTTATCTGGGTTGGGCGGAAGGCACCTCTCGGGCGGGGCTTAACGGGGCGCAACTGCCATCAGCCATCGTTGACCCCGAGGCCGATGGCATGGGCTCGTTCATTATGACCGGCTCCGTCCAGGGGTATGGGTGCTACTGCGGCTGGCCTGGGCGGGACAGCGAGATGATGACGGGCGGATTGGGGGTTTTCCAGGGATATGCGGAAACGGGCGATCAAAAGGGTGTTGGTTTGGGGCTGAGTTTCGGGAATACTGACGGTATTTCGGGTGGGCATTACGCCCGTTTGATGTTGAGGGCAACCTTTGAAGATTGTGTTTACTACACCAGCAGGGTCGTTTATGGCCCAGAGGAAATCGCATACATCGGCTCCAGAGTGGAGGTTCCAATCTATGGTCAGCCCATTGGGGACCCCTCGTGGTATGTGACCCTGGGCATGATGCACTGGTACTCCCTATTGCTCTGGGTCCAGAGGAATGTGGCGACCAACACAACCCGCGTCCGTGGCAAAATCACATTGTCTCCACTTTTCTATTCTGTCCTTGAAGGCAGTATGGATTTCGCCCTAACCAGCAAGCCAGAGGATGAGTGGGACATCGATGAAACCTTCGACTGCCTGACCGACTGCGGCAAGCCCGGGTGGTGGCATGAGCAGCTTGCACAGGGACAAATCAGTTCCGGGTTCGTCTTCTTCGGACTCAATTATCAGGCACTCAGGGATGAGGGGATTGAAGACCTCTACAACTATGCGCCAGCCGATCCGTATGCACCTCCCGCTGATGGTCCTTGCACGCCGATAACCGAAGATGCACTCTCCACTCCGGTCTTCTTCCCGGCCCCTCCAAACGGCGATGTGGAAGAGGAATGGGTCCATCCATCGGACCTGATCCGAGCGCGGGACGATACCGAGCAACGCATCTCCCTGCGTGAGATCCCATACGAACGGATCAGCTTCAACGTCACCTTGCCCACATCGCGGGAAGTCGGACATCTCCATGCACTGATCTGGGAGGAGCAGCCGAGCCGATGGGGCGTTCCGCTCTGGATGGATGCGGCGAGGCTCGATGTGGATCTCACCAGCGGAGCAAGCTCGATCCCGGCATCTTCGGTGGACACCGATGGACGCCGTTTCGATGAGGCGACCTATGTGGCGATCTGGAAGGATCAGTTCACATGGGACTTCCTCCCCTGCACCTACAATGCGGACGGCTCGATTTCACTCACCGGAAGCACGTCCAGAACCTATTATGCTTACGGGACTTACGTGATTCCGTGCCGCATCGGACGCATGGGTCCGACTGCGGAGTTCCCTAGATCATCCCCGGAGATTGGTGATTTGGAAGTCACCTTCGTTCTGGAGGCGGTAGATGGCTGACAAGAAATTCAGTGAGCTTCCGGCAGTAACGACCCCGGCTGGAACTGACCAGTTCGCGGTCAACCAAAGCGGAACCTCGAAACGGATGACCTTGACCCAGCTTCTCGCTGGTGGGATCGCTGGTGCGTTTTCGACCGGAGCCTTCACTGACGATGTGGAGATGGGGGGCGATGCCAAGGCTGCGGCGGTCTCACTGGACCTGAACACGGTGGCAGGGTACCTCCGCTCGATCGGCTTCCAGACGGCAGGGGTAGATCGGTGGTTTATGCGTGCCGAGGCCACGGCGGAAGGCGGCTCTGATGCGGGCTCAGATTTCGAATTGGTCGCAGTGGATGATTCTGGTGTGGAGATCGGTGATGCGCTGAAAATCACCCGGGCCGACATGGCTGCGGTATTCGGCGGATCACTCAGGAGTACGTTGCTGGGCATCGGGGCCGCGCCGTCTGCATCGAAGGGGGTTTATGTTGCACCCACAGCCCTGACGGGCACAAGCCAGATCGGCGCGGATCTCGCTCCAGTTGTCTCCTCCGCTGCTACCGTTGCTGGGTACGCCATTCGGGCGCAGATCGCCACGGCGGTCGCATCGTTCACCTGTGCGGAAGCGGCTGGGGTCGTCGTACAGGATGCGTCGAAGGGGTCTGGCTCCACGATCACCGAACTGATTGGGCTTCTGATTGAGGCCCAAACCCAGGGCGGTACGAACTACGCCATCAAGACGGAGGGGACAGCCAAGGTTCTCTTTGGCGGCGAGCTTGAAGTGGATGGCGACCTGAACCATGACGGCACGAACTACGGGTTCTGTGGTGCCACCCCCTCCGCTCCCCAGACCGGATATACCACTTTCACGAATCTTTCGACCGACCGGACGTGCGATGCCGATTCCAGTTCCGTGGATGAGCTTGCCGACATCCTGGGCACGCTCATCGTAGACCTCAAGACCAAGGGCATCATTTCAGCCTAGCTGGGAGACACGGTGATTTTCGATTCTGAAGCGCAGAAGCAACGGATCATAGACATGATCGGGGAGGTGCCGGTAACGACCGACGTATCTGGCCTGTTGAGGGGACCGTCACCTGAAGTAATGCGACTGATGCAGTCGTTGGTGTCCGGTCATGTGATGAGCATCGAGGATCAGACAGCAATGTTGATCCGATTGGATGAGATGAAGCGTGGCAATCTACCTGACGACTGAGGCCGGGGATCAACTCGTCACCGAAGACGGGGACCCCTTAATCGAGGAGAGGCATTACGAACCCTATGAGGGTTACAACCTCTTCGAAGTGAAGCCGAATTGGGCTGATGAGCCCACGGAACGTCTGAGCCGAAACATGACGATTCTTGAGAACGTCACGGGGCTCCCGCTCGTCCGCTCGCACACGGCTGGGCCGATCGGTTCGATGGACGTGATGTTCACGCTTGAGGGGCGCGACGAGATCAAAGAGTTCCGGTCTTGGCTGCGGGCGATGAAGGGTAGGCAGGTTCCGGTTTGGGTGCCGACATGGAACATGGACCTGAAGCCGACTGCGGACCTGAGTGGGTCATCGATCACCATCGAATCGATCGGGTACGAAGACAACCTCTATCCCCACAACGCCAGGAAGCATTTGGCGATCATTGCCTATGACGGAACGATCTACCCCAAGGGCGTGACAGGAGCTTCCGATAACGGTACCACGGAAACCTTGACGCTGGGGTCCTCCCTGGGCACCACGTTGACGAAGGAACACACCATCATCTCGTTCCTTGTCCTGGCTCGCCTGATGCGGGACGAGGTGAAGGTCGTCTACATCACGAAGGATCTCGCGGAGGTCCAGATTGGATTTGTCGAGGTTCCACGGGAGGCACCGGCCCCATGACGTACCAAGCCATTGAGACGGGTGCGCTGGGGACGCCGATCGAACTGTTTGCGTTCACCAGGGGCGTATCCTGCTGGCTCTACACTTCAGCGGACGCGGCCCAGCAGTTTCAATCGAAGACCTTCCAGCCGGTCACGATCTCCCGGGGCGCGTTCGAACGGAACGACGAAGCTGGGTCCAGCACCGTTCATGTGCGGATCGATCGGACACTGAAGGTTGCGTCACAGTTTCTCGATGGCTCGACCCCGGAGCCGGTCAACATCACGATCTACCGAAAGCATCGGACGGATGCGGATTATATCGTTCTGTTCCGTGGGGTCGTCGCGAACGCGGAACTCGTTGGCGAAGAAGTGGCGTTGGCGTGCGTCAGCCCACTCAGCGCGGACGAGAAGTCCATCCCGCGCCACATCATTATGAGAACGTGTCCTCACGTCCTTTATGGCCCCAGGTGCCGTCTGCACCCAACGGACTACGTCTCGACGGGGACGGTCAATGAAATCATCGACACGCTGGTCAAGGTGGCGAGCCTGACGGGATCCCCGCATGGGAACGACTACTACAATGCCGGGATTCTGATGAACACTGACACGGGCCAGCGTGCGTTCGTGCAGGACTATTGGGAGAGTGCCGGACTCTACTATTTCGTTTTGCTTCAGCCGCCAGTGAATTGGTCGGTGAGCGATGCCGTCTCTGCCTATGCTGGATGTGATCGGAAGCACACGACCTGTCGTGACAAGTTCGATAACATCCAGAACTTTGGTGGATTCCCGCTCCATCCAGAGAGAAACCCCATCTTGGACTTGGAAGGTAGCTGATGGGATTCCTTTCACTCCTGGCGATCTATGTAGCGTTCGCGATCATTTCGGTTTTGCTGATGCCGAAACCGAAGGTCAAAACGAGCCCCGGTGACTTTCGGCCACCCGAGCCCCGGGAGGGTGAGCCTATCCCCGTAGCCTTTGGCACGGTCCTCATTTCACCGGCAGTCACATGGTTCGGGGATGTTCAGGCGAAGAAGGTGAAGAAGACCGTGTCCACGATGGCGGGACTCATCAAGGACGAGGTCCCGCTGGGTTACGAGTACTATGCAGGAATCATGTTCGTGATCTGCCACGGTCCCATAGATGCGGTCTTAGACATCCATATCGGAGAGAAACGTGTTGTCAGGACTGCAAAATACATCGGTACCGGCGCGGCCCCTCCAGCGGGCGGTTATCCGTCTCCCTCTAATCCAACCCTGCCAGAATACTACCCAGAGAGTGGCTACCCGACCCGGGTAGGCATCAACCTTCCGAAACTGTTTGGAGGCAAGGAAGAGGGAGGCGGAATCGTCGGTGAGATGGACATTTGTTGGGGCTCGACCGTCCAGCCGCCGAATGACTATCTCGCGACATGGTGGGGCGTGGACATCGTCCCGAACTACCGTGAAATCTGCTACGTGGTCCTCCGCAGGATGAATCTAGGCAAAAGCCCATCGGTCCAGCCTTGGCGGTTTGCCATCAAGAGAATCCCTGACGTGCTGGGCCAACCGGATTATGCCACGATCACCGATGATGACTCCAACGAGACGGCCAATGCAGCGGAGGTGCTTTACGAGATCCTGACGGACGATGTGTGGGGATTGGGCAAGCCTCCGGGAACCATCAATAAGGCAGCGTTCGTGGAGGTCGGTCAAACCCTTTATGACGAGGGGTTGGGGTTCAACGGGACCATGATGGCGAAGGGTGAGGCGTGGCAGACGATCTCAGACATCCTTCGCCATATCGATGGGGTAATGTATCAGGACCCGCTGACAGGCCTCATCACCCTCAAGCTGATTCGCAACGATTACACGGTAGGCAATCTGGTGGACTTGGACGAGACGAACAGTGTCATCGAACAGTTCACGCGGGGGTCATGGGGAGAGTCGGTCAACGAATCCCAGGTCAAGTACACGGACATTGCTCGCCGGTTCAGTGATGGTGTCGCCCAGGCTCAGAACCTTGCTGCGATCCAGGCGATGGATGGCGAGGTGATTTCGAATACCTACGAGTTGAAGGGGCTTTCCACCCATGAACTCGCCCAGGCTGCGGCTGAACGGATCAACCGGACCACTTCGGTTCCCCTGAACCGATTCCGTCTGCGGACCAATCGGATCGCTTATGCTTTCCATCCCGGAAAGCCATTCAAGCTCTCATCCACCGAGTACGGCATCACCGATATGGTCTGCCGCGTGGTGAGTGTGAACTACGGGAGCTTGGTCGCCGGGGAGATGGAGATCAACGCGGTTCAGGACGTATGGGATCTCTCTGGATTGGTCTATGCGTCCCCCGATGATTTGGAGGATCTGGAGCCGTGTGGACCCCTCCCGCTGATCCTTCCTGGTTATGACTCCAGTGATGAGCCACGGGTCTACTATTCGGAAGGGCTGACCAAGATGTTTGAGGTGCCCTATTGGCACGTCAGCCAAGCGAGGCGGGTGTGGGTCTGTCAGTCCAAGGCAAAAGAAGATGATGCCTATTGGGAGGCGTGGGTTTCCATCCAGGCGGTTGCCAGGACCCAACTAAGTGAACCCGTAGATTTCGTGCCGACCGGCACCCTTGATGAGGAAATGACGAAGGGCGATCCCTGGGGCCAGAACATCGAGTTCACTGTCCATGACGCAGGGGATCTCGATTCACTGACCGATACCGATCATCCGGGGATGCTCGACGGCGAACGGATGTTGATGATCGATGATGAGATTTTTGCCTGGACGACGATCATCGATCTGGGCGCGGGCCAGTACCGCATCGGCGGCGTCATGCGAGCCGTGGCGGATACGGTCCCAGCCAATCACCTTCCCGGGGCTCCGGTGTTTTTCTACTACAACGCAGCAGGGGGAGAATCAGCCAAGGATCTCACCGCTCCCGACGATCTTGACGAAGGCGACTCCGTCTATGTGTGGCCGGTCATCGTAGACGCGGAGGGCGCAGCCCTCCCACCGGAACAGGTTACGCCTGTGTTCCATGTCGTAGGTGAAAGAGCTTACGCCCCCGCCCCCCCAGGGGATGTGAGGCTCGATGGCTACGGATACGATGAATGGCCCTCTTCGACTACCGGCGATGTTACGCTGACCTGGGCACATCGTTCGAACACGGAGCCCGGGTACCTCGTTGTTCAAGAGAACAGTCAGAATTATACGCTGATTGGGACACTGAAGATCGAGGTTTTGCTGGACGGAGAGTCAGTACGGGAATGGACGGGCCTGACGGGCAACTCGCAGATTTATACCTACGCCCAAAGGACTAGCGACGATGCTGATCTCACGAAGAGGGTCGAGTTTCGCATTACTCCCATTGGGGCTTCGTCGGAGGAAGGCACGGTACGGGTCACTCCTCCTTTCACGATGGAGAGCAGTTAAGGCAATGGCCGAACAAACAGCCTCAAACGGTGTGAAGTTCCTCTGGTGGGTTCTTGGGATCATCGGCACCTTGCTTGTCGCGGGGGTGATTGGTAGCGTCGGCACCTATGCCGCCGTCCGGTCGCTCGATACGAATGTCACCCTTTTCCGTGCGGAGGTACGCCGGGAGTTCAATGCCCAGCAACAGGACATCAGCGGTGTCGAGAGGAAGCTGGACGAACACATTCGGGAATCCATGAGGGGGGGTGACGGTTGAGGAACTACCGAGTCGTAAGGTACGGGCTGGGCCGGAACACCACGCTATCATTCTTCAACAGGTTGGTGGATGACCGGGACGAGCAGATGTGCTTCTCGCTGGAGGATGAGCGGAGGCATACGAAAGTCCCGGGCGAGACGTGCATCCCCACCGGCTCTTACGAATTGAAGCTCAGGACGGAAGGCGGGATGCACGGTCGGTACCAAGATCGCTTCGGGGACCGGCACAAGGGGATGATCTGGCTCCAGAACGTCCCGGATTTCGAGTACGTCTACATCCACATCGGAAATACGGATGACGATACCCGGGGCTGCATCCTTCCCGGGATGGTCCCCTTGATATATCCTGACGGTGAGTTCCACGTCGGACGGTCAACGGATGGGTACTGGATGATCTATGAGGAGATAGTCCCCGCACTGATCGCTGGTGAACGTGTCGTCCTGCACGTCACCGAAATACAGCCCTGGGCATAGGAGGAACCAATGGAAGCGGATTTCTGGTCACAACTCATGGACATGATCCTCAGTGGGAACACTGAAGCGATCGGTCCTTTCCTGAGTGCGTTCGTCGTGGCGTTCGTCTGGCAGAAGGTGAAAAAGGCGCGGACATGGATTGAGGGGATGAATCCGTGGCTCCACCGTGGCGTTGTGGCGGTCCTCGCTGTTGCCGTCAGCTTCGTAGGCCAGTACGTGGATGCGGCGATTCCATCCGACATTGGCTTGTGGGACCAGACCACGATCAGTTCGTTCGTGACTGCCGGTTGGGCCATGTTGCTCCACCAGTTCCATAAGGAACGCTCTGGAGGAACCAGTGGGTGACGACTCCGGGACGACCGATCTGAGTGATGTCTTCATCACCCTCTTCGGCAACAGGATGTTCTGGTACTTCCTGATCTTCGTCGTCGTCGTCGTTCTCGTGGTCAGAGGCTATACCCAGATCGAGATCATTGGGGAGATTGGCGAACGACTCATCAGAGCCTTGAGGGGACAACCATGAAGAAGGTGATTATCATCATTCTGTTCTTGGCTCTCGCCAGCGGTTTCGGTTATGCCGTTACCCGGGCGAGGGTATACCGCGAACAGGCGTTCACTGCCGATTCCCTGGCTGCGGCTCAGGATACGGCGCGATTGCTCCAACTCGCTTCGCTCAACGACTCGATCCATGCCTACCAGCTTCGGATCATTCAGACGGAGACGGAACGCGATGCGATTGACCGAGAACTGGATCAGACCACCGTTGCCCTTGCGAGGGCGAAGCTCCGGGTGGACACGATCCGTATGATCGATACGGTCAACGTCCCGGCAGAGATAAACGATACGACGAAAGCCTACGAGTTCGCCGGGGCTGATGGGCCATTCGCCTTCGATGGCGATGCCCAAATCTTCTATCCGTCTTGGCGTGGCGTCTTCGATGTGCGTGTGAACCTGATGCGGCCCGTGCCCGTGGAGGCAAGGATCACCTGTGGCAATGAGCCCGGGGTGCGTTCTGCCAGTTTGCTACTCACGGCGGAAGATCCATTCTCGCTGATCCCAGAGAGTGTGACACAGGACCCGGACGTTTGCAATGCTCCCCCGGGAAGACATTTCAGTTGGTTGCCGGAACTCAGTTGGAAGGGGATCGGCTGGGAGCTACTGAAGGGCGCGGGTTGGATGTTGCTCGCGAACCAGTTCGACGACGAGTTCCACAAAGCGAGGTACTGATGCCCCACCTCCTCTTCTTTCACGAATCAAACGCGATGGGGCGTGATCTGGCCTACATCGATAGGCTACTGAATATGTTCGGACTCGTTCCGATCGTGATTGATCCATCGAGGGGGGAAACCCATTATGACGCTCACTTTTACCCTACCCTGACGGACGCGATAAGCGATCCGCGTTGGGATGGGTACACTTGGGTATGGTTGGACCACGAGGCACCCCAAACATTGGATGAGGTCTCCCCGCCGAGCTTTGAAGAAGTGATCTACTGTATCGGCAGTGATGTAACCGGGTTTGGTGGGGAGGCCCATCCTGGGATGCGCGTCAAGCTCGCGAACGAAATGGTCTCTGACCAGACGTATGCGACTCTCGTGATACCGGCTGTGTGCGGCTGGCATCGTTGGAGGAGAATCGGTTAATGGGCACACCTACCATCACGCATGATTTGACCACGGCTGCGGACGCGGAATCCACTACCGGCTGGAGTGCTTGGGGTTCGAATACCGGGAAATGGAGCCTCGATTCGGAGATTTATATCGAGAACGCGAACTCCATTGGCTGCACCCCCAACGTCCAGGCTGAATCTGGGTATGGCTATCAGTATGGCTCCAACATCGATGTCACCGCCAACCTTATCCTGATCTGGGTTTGGGTCGGTTCGAAGGGCGCGGTGGACACGTTCAGCAACTATGGCGTTTATGTAAGGATCACAGACTCGACCTCCTCATGGACCGGGACCTATTCGGATTTCCGCGTGGGTGGCAGTGATGTGGCGTGGGTGGGCGGTGGCTGGGCTCTCATATGCGTGGATGCCTCCCAGACCGCCGACCGTGGGTCCGGGAGTCCTAGCCTCACCGCCATCCGACGTATCGGTGTCGGGTTCGTCCTCCAGACGACATCTTCCAAGTCAACGCTGATGGCGATCGATGCGATCCGTTTCGGGAGCTACTATGAAGTGACGGGCTCCATTTCTACCACGGGTGTCAATCTCGCTTTCACAGCCAGCACGAAGACCATCACCCGGGCGAGCGGCGATTTCTCTTCCGATGGCTACTCCTCCGGGGATAGGATTGTGGTGAGGGGTTCCACCTACAATGACCTAATCCTGACAGTCAACACGGTGGGCACCACTACGATGACTGTGGACGAGGCCCTGACAGACGAGGCAAGCGCATCCGGTAGGACCATCGATCAGTGCATCACGCTTCAGGACATCTATGACTACGACCAGGGCACCTCAACGTATTTGTATGGGGTTGTAACGAAGTCCAAGCTGGGGGAGTTTGAGGTCAACTTCCCGCTCACGATCGGAGACTTGAGTGGCACCAACCGCACCGCGTTCCTGAGTGAGGGCGATGTCGTCTACTTCGCGGACCAGGATCATACTCAGCTTTCCATGATTTCCGCGCAGGACACCGGAGCGGTGACGCGGATATTGGTGGGCGATTCTTCTGGAACCGACGAGGATCGGGTCGGCTTTGGTGGTAGCGTATTCGCCCAAGACAATCCAGCGCACGGGCAAGCGGCCTATTTCGATTGGGACCAAACCATTACCGAGATCGGCCTGTTCGGCTCGCTCTTTCTCCGGATTGAGGGAACTACGTCCCTGCCAGCGGCAACCGGACACTACATGACGACCGTGACCTTCTCCGGTTGCGGTCAGGTGGACATCGGACAGGCAGAAACGCGGAACTGTACCTTCGCTGGTTATGAGGGAAGCAGCGATGCGGCCCTGCTCTGGAACGAATCGATAGACATCTCCCATTGCAATTTCCTGGCGAATACCCGGGCGATCGAGCATCCCAGCGCAGCGGGATCCCCCTATGGCTATGTGAACTTCACGTTCGGGGCGAACACCTATGACGTGAACAACACGTCCGGTTCGTCCATCACCATCGGCAACACCAATTCGAACGCCCAAACCTATACGGGTTCGACGGTAAGTTTCCAGACGACCGTGACGCTGAAGGTCACTGTCTATGACGAAGCCGGGGATCCGGTCCAGAACGCCCAGACAGGGATCTACGCGATGGAGACAGTTGGTGCGGTGACGAAGGGGGATGAGCTTATCAGTGGGACCGGGGGTTCGGACACGAACGCGAGTGGGATTGTGCAGAATACGGCCTTCAACTATCAGGGCGACTTAGAGGTTGAGGTCAGGAGCAGGAAGTCGAGTGCAGCCGACGACCCGAAGTATAAGCATCTGGTCAGCCCCCAGGTCGTCGGAAGCACAGGGTTAGATGTGATCGTTACTTTGATCGAAGATCCCATTAACACATAGAGGGTTGGGACCCCGACGAGAGGAGAATAACAATGCCTTTGAGTGCTGACCTCGCCATTGATTATGTCAACGGCATCCTTAGTTATGTTGGCGGGTTCACGAACGGGGTTCCCGATTCGACCTATACTGCTAACGAATTGTACTCCTATCTCATGGACGTTTTCGATGAGCCCGGGACCCTGGACGATGCGTCCCCGATGGACGGGCTCACGCCGACGAACTATGAGCTACTGTATCCGTGGTTCATGGATCCCACGTCTGCCAAGGCGTTCTATGCGGGGGCAATCGAGTCGAATGGTTGGACGAAGTTCGGCACCGAAGACACCTCCCCTATTGGCGGATTCGGCATCACAAGGCTGAAGTACACCGGAGACGGTGCGCCCACCCAAGGCAACGACGGGTACACTGACAAGGGGGTCGTTCTCACTGGAGGCACCTCCGGGGCTACTGGTGCCATCCTTTGGGCAGACAACGGCGATGACATCGTTTGGGTCAGAAACACCTCTTCGACCCAATTTGATGATACCACGCCCGAGAATGTCACGGGGACCGGATGGGACTTCGATCTCGATTCTGGCGACGGTGCCGAGAGCGGCGAGAACCTGTGGACGAACCTCTACTCGCTGGCCCAGATCAAGAACGACACGGACATCTATCTGATCCAAGATGACCTGAAGCTCACCTCTTGGTGGCTGGATGCCGAAGCGGATCACTTAGATGTACTGGTGCTGGTCAAAGAGGCTGGCACCCTGATCGATTCTGGGCTGGTGACGGTCTTCGCGAGACAGGCCAACACCCTTTACGACCATTTCACCGCTGACCTGAGTGGCGGTGGTCGCCAGCCCGCCCCGCTCGCTACTGATGTGGACCTGAACAATGAGACCGGATGGCGGTCAATCGCCACCGGAGCCCATTCCGGCGCGTTCACGGTGGGCGAGGTGATTACTGGCGGGACCTCCGGTGCGAAGGGCATCCTGACCAGCTACGTCACGGACACCTCAATCCAGTATTACCTCGTCGGCAAGGACCTGACCGACTTCCAATCTGGCGAACTCATCACCGGAGAAGATTCAACGGAATCGGCCACCTCATCCGGGTCCCCGGCGAACTATGGTCCCGCCCTTTCGACGGCGACCCTGAGCTTCGGCGCGATCTCCCGTGATCTGAATAACGGAAACGGGAGCCGTCCGTATTCAATCGAAATCGACTGCAACACTGAAACCCTGGCTGCGGTCTACGAGTACCTGAAGTGGATCACCAGACGGGGTTCCAGTACGCAGATCGGGGTCTCTGGCTCGCAGGAAGATGGTGAGCAGTACATCGGGTCGGTTATCCGCCTGAAGACTGCCACGCCCGCCCCTGGCTCGTTTGTCGAGGGCAATACGCTCACGGACCAGACGAGCGGAGCTACGGGCATCATCGTGGCCTACCACTCCTCACCGGAAGACATTGTCATCCTTTCCAATGTCAGGGGGACATTTGGAGCCACAAACACCGTGAGCGACGGCACGAACTCAGCGACGATCGATGCGGGCGGTGTTGGCACCATCGCACCGAAGAAGCAGAGTCCGCTGGGCACCTTTGCCGGTGGCACCTTCTTCGGCGCAGCCGGGGTATACGTCACGGATTTGGATTCCGGCGACATCAAGGCGTACCAGTTGATCGATGATTTGGGTGTTACGCAGGATCCGCCCAACGAGATCGCCGTCGCCCTGACGGGGCTCACGGCGGGCGACCGGGGCGGCTGCTTCCGGCGCGACGGATCCACGGGACCCATCGAGAGGGATCGTTACCTGGGAACGGCTCAATCGGCGGGTGCGACTACGGTAGTGATCGGCACCAGCATTGCTTCCGACGAACCTGCTGCTGGCGTGGTCAAGATCATTGACAAGTCAGACTCCGAGGAGCCGGAAGCACTGCTCAGATACGCCTCCTGGGCAACCAGCACATTCACGCTGGAGACTGACGCTGGATCCGGTACGGCAACGGGCGGCTCATCTGGAAACACGCTGGAGGATACCGCTGCGGACTTCGGCGGCACCGATGACTGCCGCGTCGGGGACACAGTCCTGAATACCACGACCGGCGAATGGGGATTCATCGTCAGCATCGATGCAACCGATGAGATCACAACGGTATCCGCTCCCGGGCAATCGCTCACATGGACTTCCGGCGACGGTTATTCGATCAACGTGCTGCCCTTCGACACCACAACGTCGGATTGGGTCTGGGTACCGTTCTTTGCCCAGGTGGCGGTCTCAGATTCGATCTCCAACACCTACATCTACTCCGCTGATGTCTATGCGCGGTTCGTCTTCCGGCTGAAGGGATGGAAGCCGTTCACTTCCGACCAGACCGTACAGAGCAATGGGTTGAGTGTTGCGGCGGTACGGACAGAAGATGCCGTGGTGACGGTATGACCAAGAAACGGCTTCCGAAGGGCGCGAAGCTCATTGACCGTGGGAACGGGGTGGATCTTTACGAGATCCCCCCGCATCCCCGGAAGAAGTATCCGCTCTGGAAGATAGATGCGCTGGAGGCCGATGTCGCCAGGGCGAAAAACGTCATCGAGCAGTTCGAACTGCATATCGCTGACCAAGAGAAACTGATTGCGGAGCGTCGGCAACAGATTCAACTTTGCCGTCAAAGAGACGCCGAGATAGCTCAGTGGGAGCGCGATCGTGCCGAAAGTGATTTTCCATCCGGCGAGTAAGGTTATCGAGGTTCCGGCCCCGGATACCGAGATCACCGTACAGGATCTCGTGGATCAGATCGCGGACTTTCTGGACGACCCGCAGAACCTCAACATCACATGGTTTGCGGAATGGGCCGGAAAGGTCAGCTTGGGCGGAACGCCAGAGTTGTTTTCCGAGATCGTCCTGATCCTGACTGACGATTGGAGGCTTCAATTCGAAGACAGGGCTGGGCCTAGCTGGGTCAATTGCGTAGTGCGAGGCGGTACTTTCGTGGCGTCCAATGCCTATGACAACGATCCTATCAAACCATCGGCCTATGTGAACGCACAGATCCGGCAATCGATTTCCGGGTCCCTTCTCGATGCTGAAGAGATGCGGAAGCTGCTGATGAATAAGACCGTGACGGATCCCGATACCGGCATACTGACCATCTATGACGACGACGATACCACACCATTCCTGAGCGGCGAAATCTATGAGGATGCGGCTGGAACGATCCCATACAAGGGTGAAGGCATCGAGCGAAGGGAAAGGCTGACTTGAGTGTCACCACAAGGGGCTTTGGAAAGGAAAGCGGGCTCCTCGCCACTGCGGGTCTTGGAAAGCGGATCCTCTACCTCAGTGTCGGCTGCATCAAGCTCTCCGAGAGCGAAGTCGGTTCGCTTTTCGCCACCGAGGAAGCGGTCGGCAGTATCCGTGTCCAGCAGGAAACGTGGGGCGTTATTCTCCCATCAGAGTCTACCGTGGGCTCGATCGGCCTCTCCGAAATCACCCTCATCGGTGAGATCCTTATCGCTGAACAAGCTGTGGGGGGCATCATTTTGAATGATACTGTGATTGGATCTATCGAGATCAGCGAAGAGTTGATCGGGAGCTTGGTGGAGAAGCTGGAGGGTATCGGATCCATCCAGGCTTTCGCGATCCCGATGGGCGAGGTTAAGGTTTCGGAAACCGTTGTTGGGGTCATCACCATCAAGGACTTGAGGGCTTGCGATGAGTGACATTTATGACGTGGGAGACAAGCTGGTCTTGAGAGCAGAGATGCGGGATAGCAATGGCGATTTGGCAGTCGGTGGCACGGTCACTTGTCTCGTAAAGCATCCCGATGGGACCGTGGAAGCTTTGTCAGGGATCCAGAATCCATCCACCGGCATCTATGAAAAGGAGTTCGTTTTTGACGATGACGGTGACTATTGGGTGCGATGGTCATCTGCCGGGAGCAATGTGTATAATGCCATCGAGAAGAAGTATCCCGTCAGAACACGGCGAGTCCCAGATCCCTCCTAAACGTCCTTGAGGTGATGAATGGCAATCGAGAAGACCTATCTGGAGTGGCTGGCGGATTATCAGTATTCGGGCTCCCTGAGTCAGAAGGAGTTCATCATCAATCTGGGCGACGATGAGGATCTTCAGAACGGTCTTTATCTCTCGCCCGCCCCCGTCGTGAAGCTACACCATCTGAAAAGCCAGTGGCCGGAAACATGGGAAGATTACACCTCGCTCGTGACGTTTGAGAACCTGTCCATCGTGGACGACGAGGAGAATGGGCGGGAAGATTGCGCCATTAGCTTCACCATCAAGCAGAAAGCCCAGTGGGTCCCCACTCCCGGGGACGACTACTCATTTCTGATCGTTTGCTCCCGCTCCGATTCCGCCACCATCAAGGTCGTCCGAAGATTCTGGCTACGGATCCTGCCTTAGCGTGTCGCACTGACACAGTTGCGTCTGGTTAGTGGGGGTTGTATAGTGTCGGAGTGAGTGAAGCGTTGGGTTGGGTTTGGTAACACGCTTCAAGGCGACATCAGCTAGGAGGCCCCCCCATGAACGAACCTGACATCAGGCTTGATTGGCGGCTCTCTGACATCTGCAAGTTCTTCGGAGTCAGCCGCCAAACCATCCATCGGTGGATGAATCTCAGCGAAAATCCCTTGCCCCATTACCGTCCCGCTGGCGGGACTCTTCGGTTCTCCTCCAAAGAGGCAATCGATTGGGCAAGGGTTTCGCATCCTTCCGACAACTGAACTGAAATGTCCCGGAAACGGAGGAAGGATCGTCGGGGGATTCCTGTCGAGCTTCCTGGCAGGATCTTCAAGCCCGTTGCCGAAAGCCTGGACCGCTGGATTTCCTACTGGATAGCGAAGTGGCCCCACGGCATTAACCCAGAGAAATGCACCGATCCGGCTCTCAGGCAAATGGGGCCGGTGAGTCGCGCCTACAAGGCCGGGGTCAGGGCGAAGAGTCTCTTCGATCAGATGTTGGAGATCGAAAAGGGGCTCATCATCCCCGGCGTAGATCCCAACCCCAAAATCATGGAAGAAGAGGTCGGCCCACAACCGGAGGAATCCGAAGTATGATCGATCTTGACCAGCCGGAACTGCCCTTCGGGATGTTTGAAGAGGATAACGGGTCCATCACCACGGGTCCCGATCCCCGGGCACGAAATTCAGACCCGGAAACCTCGCACGAGGCTGCATCCTCAATGGTGAGCGAGGCCCAGAACCAGCGAATCCAAATCTACGCATGGCTGAAGGGGCATGGCCCAATGACGGCAGACGAATTGGACGATGCCCTCAACTTCCGGCTGACCTCCTCCGGTCGTCGTCTGCCGGAACTTCTGGAGGCCGGGAAGGTCGAGCGTCTGAAAGAAACCCGGAAAACGAGAAGTAATCGCCGCGCCCATCTCTGGGGGGCGATCTAATGCACGGCCTCCCCGTCGTGAACGAAGCCGGTGAGCGGGTCAGCCCGCAACGCAACAGAGAGGAATGGAAGAAGGTTCGCGGCCCGCTCATCGGCTCATCCGATCTACCCGCCCTGCTGGGCCATGACGAGTATAAGGGTCCCTGGCAGGTATGGGACAGGATTGCGCTGGGGATCTGGGACGATCCTGAGAACGCAGACATCCGGCGCGGCAACCGGCAGGAACAGAACGCCTTGATGCGGTTCTATGAGGAGTTCAACCTGACCGTGCGCCCTGAAGGCATGATCCGCCACCCTGACGACAGCCGGATCGTCTCCGATTTGGACGGTCTGGTCATCCGGCCCGAACGCTGGCCCGAGGTCATTCGTGACAACCCGCTGTGGGATCATGTGCGGGACCATTGCTCCGGGGATGGTGCGCTTGAGGCGAAGGTACCCAGAACCCCGAAGTACTTCACTTATCGGGATGAAGGGATGCTGAAAAGTCATGCGATCCAGATGCAGCATCACCTTGAGGTGGCCGGTCTTGAGTGGGGCGTGTTGACTTTTTACAACCCGGAGTACGACCAGAGCATTGCCTTTCCGGTCGTGAGGGAGCCAAGGATCGGGGAGTGGATCAGGACGCAGATACCGGCGTGGTACGAGCGATACGTCGAGCCCCGCGAGAGGCCGATGCGACCGATCCCTCCCCCTCCCGTCTGGCCCGCCAAGGTTCCAGGCATCGCCACAGTCAGGGAAGACCCGGAATGGGTGGATTCGGCAACCCTTCTCAGGCTCAGGTATTACGAGCTTTTGGAGGCTCAGGAGGGATATGATGACACGGAAAAGGCTCTCCTGGCTCTTACGGGAGATGATGAAAAGGATTGCCATGTTGTCGGGGGTGGTGTCGTGGTGAAGAAGTGGCAACCGAACGCTCGCCGGAATTGGGACAGGGGCCGTTTCGAAGCGAAGCTTAAACTCGCTCAGATGAACGAGGATCTTGAAGCCGTTCTGGCTCTCGATCCCGCCGATGAAGAGTTCTACTACAAGAATGAGCAGAAGCGAAAGGTCGAGGTGAAGGTGGTCGGCCCCAACCCTGCGGAGACATGAAGATGGACGAACCAACGGCTGTGTCCACCGAGATCATCGCGTTTCTAGATGCCTATGCGGTTTTGCCGACGTATGGTGCGATCAGCGATCATCTTGGAGTACTCGACGCCGATGTGCTGGAGGCGAAGGGATTGCTGCGTGAGGATCTGGTCAAGGTGGCTAATCACCTCCGTTCCGCCCTTGTCGCTGCTCGTGCGTTTATGGACGCATGGGACCGGCTCACGGCTGCAACGGCAAAGGTAGAAGAAGACCTGCCGGGGACCCTGGTGGGTGGACTTCTGAGCGAATCCGTGAAGCTGTCCAAAATGTTCACGGACACGTCAGAAGGGGGGGTAGACGCATGAGCCCGCTCATCAAACGAACATTCATGGATCACCGCCCACAGGAGATCGGCAAGATTAAGCTGGGGGGGCGCGGGAAGAAGAAGAGGACATCGGGCGGGTCGGATATGTTCCAACCCGAACGCTTCGATCATTTCGAGGTGGTCACTCGCGCCCGTGATGGGGCCGATGGCGCGTTCGTAAGGGATGAGGCGGTCCATGCTGTTGTTGGCGACGAACCCCGGGAGCTTTCAGCGATTCTTATGTACCCGGAGATCGAGCAAAATCTGATGACGGTGATGGCCGAGTACGCTGGCCGAAAGCCGAAGGTCATCTGCGACGGCGAGATCCAGCGGAACGCGCATGGCAAGGAATCTCCATGTGCCCGAGTCCAGGGGGGTACCTGCAAGTGCCGACCCTATACCCGCCTTCAGGTCCAGCTTGTGGCGAGTCCACACTTCGGCGGCAGATACGTCTTCCGTACCCGAAGCTGGGAGAGTACGAACAACATCCAGACGGCACTGGAAGATTTCTACGCCACCTTCGGCACCCTATATCAGGCACCCGTCAAGCTGATGTGCTACCAGAGCGAGGATCAGTACACGCTGGACGGGAAGGATAAGGTCGGGAAATCTTGGAAGGTCGCACTCGTTCTCGACATGAACTATGAGCGTGCCGCTCTCCATATGGCCGAGGCGAAGGAACGGTTGGGCGCGATCCGGGAGCGACTGATGCTGACTGCTGGTCAGTCCCAGGCGGAACTCGATCGGATGGACGAGGAGGAGGCGGGTGAGATCGCTGACGAGTTCTCCCCGCCAAAAGAGCTAGATGCCTCTGTGGCGACCCAGGAGGCTCTGGACGAGGTGGTGGAAGGGCTGAAGCCGGTTGGGGAGCCTGAGCCCCGCCAGGACGCGCCTGTGGAGGAATCTGACGATGATGACGATGGCGACATAGAGTTGGGGGCGATGGTCCTTGAGCTTCGGGATGTCGCGAGAAAAAAGAATCTGCTCGATTCCCGAGCCGAACAATTCATCGAGGAGGGGCTGGGGCAGGGCGGTGAGTTGTTGGAAAAGGTGCTGAAGGCCCTTGAACGCAAACTCGCTGAAGATCACAGGGCCACCCATGCGGGAGGTTAAAATGCTCAGAATGATTCTCTCCCTGATTCCGCTTTTAGTGATCCCACCGCTGGGATTCTACATTTTTGATCGCGTCGAGAGGGCCAGGAGATATTCACGCAGACGTTGGTATGTCTGAAGCAACGGGAGGCCCACATGGCCGCGATAGAATGGTTTTCCATCATGTTCGGTATAGTCACTGGGCTGTTCGCGGTGTCCTGCATCGTCTACTTGATCGTGTTGATCGTGAGCGCAATACGGCATCGGAAAAATCGGAAAAAGATGGCTATTATGGATGAGGCGGGGAGGCTCCTCAATGCCGTTGATTGGCGCGATGTCCCGAGCCATACGGCAATCGAAGCTACCGGCGCAGCCCTCAGAGGAGATTGGCTGACGATGATCCGTCTGCTCTCCCCCTACGAACCGACATGGGAACAAGAGACGGCCCACTGAACACATATGACTGCTAGGAGAAAGAGATGCCGAAGACACCGAACGAGTCGGAGGCCATCCGGCTGCTGGAACTCACGATCCAGAACTTCCGGGGGCTCAGATTCGCCCATGTGAAGCTGGACGATGAGGGGCGTCTGATCCCCGTCACCGGGAAGAACAAGGCGGGGAAGAGTTCGATGCTCCAGGGAATCCTCTCTCTCGTCCACGGCGCGAAGGAAGCTCCCACAGACCCCATCAACGATCAGGCCGGGGAGGGAGAGAAGTCGTTCGTCCGTGGGAAGTTCTCCAACGGCTTTACCGTCGAGCAGCGATTCACGGAGCGGGGCCGGTACCTGACCGTGGTGAGCGAAGACGGCGGGCAATACAAGCAGGGGACCCTGAACGAATGGATCGAGGGCGTGAGTGGCGACCCCATCCATCTCTGGTCGCTGCGTGCCGACAGACTCCTCAACGTGTTGCTGCAAACCACCACGGAGCCGGAAGCGGAAGCCAAGCTGGCTGAGTTCGATGCTGCGGAGACGGCGATCCGTGATGAGCGTACCCCGCACAACTCCATCATCCAGGCTGCTCAGAGGATGGACGCTCCCGATGGCGAGCGACCGGAGCCGGTGGATCTGATGGATCTCTATGCCAAACTCAAGGAACTCAACGCAGACGACTTCGACCGCAGGGAGATCACCAGAAAGATCGATGCCCTGAACGCCACAATCTCCAACTATGACGATGGCATCAAAGACTTGGAGACGAGGCTGGAGAGGGTGAAGAAGGACCGCGCAGTTGCGATGAAAGAGCGCGAAGACCACTTGGATGAACTGGAGCGGACCCCCGACAAATCAGAGGAGAAAGCTGCTGTCGAAGCTGAGATCACCCGGGCCGACGAGCAGGAAGACGCCATCAACGCCTGGAAGCGGTACGACGAGACTCAGGCGAAGGCGAAGGAAGCGAAGGCCGAAGCGGAACGCCTGACAGCGGATCTTCAGGAGGTCCAGCGGCAGAAGGCGGCGTTCATCGCCGGGATCGAGTCTGCGGTGGATGGGCTCACGTTCACGGTGCCGGAAGGCGAGGCGAAGATCCAGCCCATCCTCCACGGGCGGGGGCTCTATGCTGCGTCCGGTGCAGAGAAGGGCAAGTTCCAGATCGATACCCTCTTCGCCCTGAACCCCAACCTGAAGGTCATCCTGCTCCCCGACGAAGGGGACGCCTTCGATGGCGACTATCTGAAGCAGATCGATGCGGAGTCCCGGGAGCGCGGCTTCCAGACATGGATCTGCCGGATTCAGGAAGGGCTGGAGGGCGAGGTCAAGATCGTGGAGGGAAGGACGGTCGAGGATGGGTGATAAGATGATGGAAGGGGTCCGACGATCCTACGGACGTGCCCCTTACATCCGTAACGATGCCGACAAGGCTTTTGAGGTTACTATCTCGATCCCTGAAAACGTCTTCGGGGAGACGATCGATGTCGAAGAAGAACCCGCCTGAAGCCAAGTACGCGATGGGCATGGCGAAGAATGGGGCCATCTGGTGGGAGGATGGTGAGGCGTGGGTGCGGGTCCAGAAGCAGGACGGGCCGATTCTTGCGATCTCCCTGGCCCGGGATGCCTCCAAGCCCCTCCGCTATCCGAAGCTGGCGCGGCGGCTGTTCACGGCGTTCTTTTCTGAGCGCATGGGGATCCCCTACGAAGAAGCCGCACGGCTTCTTCGTGAGAGACAACTGGACGGCTTTTGGGATGATCTCGCGAGTGTGCTTGTCCAGACCAGAACGAGAAAGAAGGCCGACGATGAAGTTTGATCCGGCGGTGGAGTTGGAAATCTTGGAGGACGAAGATGGACGCCGGAAAGCCGGAGATGAAGAGGAGCCGGTGGCGTGGCGGTACAGGTGGCGAGGGGATCAGGAGTGGCGACTGACACGATCATACCCGATTCACCTAGAAAATGACGAGGGTATTCAAATTCGCGCCCTCTACCTCGCACCCCTATATCCGTTGGTTGGACTTCAGGGAATTGGTGGCATCTTGGCCATAGGTATAGGTGTAAGGGATAGCCACGAACACTTCAAACACGGTGGCCGACGATGAGTGACCTGACAGACCAACGCCACCTCTACGGCGAATGGGAAAGCGCCATCGTCTATCGTCGGAGCGCACCGTGCCAGAACCCTCAGTGTCGCTACATGGTTGTCGAGACTTGGGACCACGGAGCGCCTCACGGATATGGCGTCTGTACGAAATGCGGGAAATCGTGGAAAGCGGACTATGCGCCACCGGAGGACACCGATGCCAAAGAATGATGGAGGACCGGCGTATCGTGGAAGCTGACCGCCACCCACAGGAAGGAGGGTGAGATGCCGAAATGGAAGCACCTTCTATCTGATGACGAATACGAGGGGAAGAAGCGGAGGGGGCCGAGAACGGACCTGACGAAGGGTGTCGTCGGGAGGGACCGTGGGATTGGGAAGATAGACGACCGAAAGGGCAAGCCCACGCCCGCGACCGTCAAGCACGTCCAGAAATACAAGGGCCATGATACGGCGAACGGTCGCTCGATCTGCCATCAATGCGGGGACCCGATCAGGTTCACCACCAACTACAACGGACAACTCGTTGCCCTGGACATCATGTGTGGGAAGCCCCACCGGCATCAGCCGCCACGATCTAGCCCAGGGGAGAACCGGCGACGGATCGAGGAAGCCAGGAGGAGGGAGAAACGTGAGAAGCTGGTGGGGGGTTGAGCGAGGCCAGAAAGGGATGGTGCCCGTCATCGATACGCGGACTGAGCCACCGCGCCGGTCATCCCCCACTCCGCTGCCGTCCAGACGCATCAAGCGATGGGTTCTGCGGCAATGGATTGATCGCGATCTCATGGCTCGTGTCATCACGATCAAGAGAGCGGTAGGGCGGTTGACCGGATCAAGCCCATCTTTTCTTTAACAGACGAGGAGTTCGAACAATGGCGGTCACAGTTGCAGCATCCAAAGAGGAAACCCTTGCCGAGGTAGCGATCAGGGAGGCAGAAGGGGTCGAAGCGGAAGTAGAGGGTCTGGACACCGGAGCCCCACCGGAGGAAGACGGCGAACCCGACCAACCGGAGTACGTCCCTCCCACCCCGTCCGCAGATGACAAGAAGACTGCGGAGGAGGTTTACACGGAGTTGAAGAAGGCTGACATCCTGGGGCATGACGCCACGGTGAACGGTCTGATCCAACTCATCGATGTCCACCCGCAATTCACGCCGCCAGAGGAGTGGCCCGGGAAGGAAGACGAGGAGTACTGTGAGTCCGACCGGCTTCACTCGATGGCTGAGATTCTGGCGAAGGGCTGCAAGCGGATCACCGTCTCACCCAGAGACGTTGTCTTCCTTTGGAGGAACAAGGCGAAGTGGGTCCAGGGCGGGAAGACCGTCAGGGGCAACGTCAAGAGCCTTCCGCTGTGGGTCCGATACCTGCTGGAAGGGAAGGTCGCTGCCGTCGCGATCAACTATCACCACTGGAAGACACTCAATCCTCTCCAGCGAGTCTTCGCCCTCTACCACGAACTCCGTCAGGTCGGGAGTGATGGAAGAATGGTGAAGCCAGACTTCACCGGCTTCTACGACGAGACGGTAATCTTCGGCCCCCGGGTATTCCGCGAGATGATGGAACTCCAGCGGGTGGTGGAGATCGGTTCCCGGGTTACATACCGACATCAGCTTCCCCTCTTCGAAGACGAAGAGTAGGTCTGGGCAGGGATAGGCAAGGAACGGAGGGGAGAGGCTGTACGGGGCCGGGAAAGGGCGGGCGTGATCGGGAGCGGTTTGGCGAGGCAAGACGAAGCAGACTCAGACGGGAGTGGCACGATCAGGCGAGGAGTGGTCTGACAGGGCTTGGCGCGAAAGGGCAGTAGTACAGCGGCGAGGCGGGGATGCGGAGCAGACGGGAAGGGAATGGCGTGGCGCGATGAGGAGAGGCAACGCAGTCGCGGGGGGTCGTGGGACGCCTGGGCCTGGAAGGGACAGGAGTGGCAACGCAGACGAGGAACGGAAGGGGGTGGCCTGAAAAGGCTAGAACTGGAAGGATCGCACTGGATCGGTAACGCAGACGCGGAGTGGATGGCGTGGGACGGCGAGGGATGATGGGACCGGAAGGGCCGGGATCGATTGTGGAACGGAACGGATTGGAGGGGCGGTCTGGGAGTGGCCGGGAAAGGAGTGGACGAACCGGGAAAGGATCGGGTGGGCACGGCATGGCATTTTTTTCACACAAACGCTAGGAGCTAGGAAAATGGCAGCTAAGAAGAAGAAGGATACGACGACGATGGACGTTCTGGAACTGACGGTAAAAACCCTTGAGGTAAACATCGTCGGCACCAGCCCGCTCATCTTCAACGCGATGAGTGAGAAGGTGCGGAAGGAAATACTGTTCCCATCACAAAAGAAATCTCGCGCAGAGAAGGAAAACACCCTCAAGCATGACCCCGTTGCTGAGTACCGCGCCAGCGTGTATCGGGAGACGGGGGAGGATGCTGAGACACGCTTGATCCTCCCCGGTGGGGGTGTGAAATCCTGCATCATGCAAGCCGGTGTCGATGTCCCCGGCGCGGCGAAGGCTGCGCTGGGGCGGCTGGTGCAGGTCGTTGAGACAACGGTGCCGGTATGGGGAGTGCCGCAGCTTCACATGGCTGTTGTCCGAATGGCGGGACAGAGTCGTGCGCCAGACATCAGGACTCGCGCAATTCTACCCCAATGGTGTGCCCGCTTTCACGTTCGTTTTGTGACCCCCAACCTCAATGCTGAAACGGTCGCGAGACTGATCGCGGCTTCTGGTATGCTGGTAGGGCTTGGCGACTACCGGCCAGAGAAGGGGAAGGGCTCTTTCGGTCAGTTCCGTATCGCTGACGCGGAGGAGGATGCGGAGGTCGCGAGGATTAAGAAGATGGGGGGACGCGAGGCCCAGGATACGGGTCTGGAAAACCCCACGCCCTTCGACCATGAAACCGAAGCTCTGCTAGAGTTCTTCAACGCTGAAGTCAAGCGTCGGGGCTTCAAGGTGGCGTCCTGATGAATGGTGAAGCGAAGAGGGATATGATCGCCGCTCATTTGGAAGGCCTACTCAGGGCGAACGGGACGTTGACCCCGGAGATCGTTGTCGCTGATGCCCAGGACCCAGACAGCCCACTCCACGGGGAGTTTGAATGGGATGACGCCCATGCTGCTCATCAGCATAGACTCGATCAGGCCAGAAGGATCATTCGTAAGGTGAGCCTTGTTGTGGTCGAGGAAACCAGGGTGTTGAAGGCCCCCGCATACGTGCGGGACCCGGGGGCTGGTGAGCGTGAGCAGGGGTACGTCAGCATCCTTACCTGTCAGAATGATCTGGACAAGGCTCGCGCCGTGATGGTGACGGAGGTAGGGAGAATCAAGGCTTCCATTGCACGGCTCCGCTCCATCGCCGCAGTCCTGGGGTTGGAGGATGAGGTCATTGAACTAGAGGCCAGGGTATCCAAGATCGTCGCATGAAGATTTCAGCATTTGACCCATCGCTGACGGCAACGGGGTGGGCGCGGAACATCGATCCCGCGCCCGCCCTGGGTAGCTGCTGGGAGTCTGGGATCATCACGTCATCCTACCGGGGGCCGAAACGTCTCTGGGATCTCCTGTCCAAAGTCATGGGTGTGGCGAGCCATTGTGACGTGGTCATCATCGAGGGCTACGCCTTTTCGAAGGGGTTCAAGGCACACCAGATTGGGGAGCTTGGTGGCGTTCTCCGATTGGGGTTCTATCAGGGAAAGATCCCTTTGGTTGAGGTGCCACCTTCGAAGCTGAAGAAGTTCGCCAGCGGAAAGGGCGGCCATAAGAAGGGGGAGACGAAGATCGTGATGGTGGGCGAGGCGATTCGTCGTCTGGGTTACGCAGGGAATAGTCACGATGAAGCAGATGCCCTTTGGCTCCTCCAGATGGGCCTCCACCACTACAAGCTCCCGGGAGCCGTGACGCTCCCCAAGGTCAACCTGACGGCTCTCTACGACGAGGTGGAGTGGCCGGTACCTGACATGGAGTTCTGAGATGGAAACCATCAGGAGATTCTGGAGGAATCTGAAGCTCTTTGCCTACGCTTGGGGGCAGGGTTTCCGTGCTGGACGGGCAACAGCGCGGGTCCTGATCTCGCAGAGGCGGCTCCAGTGGAAGATTGACGAGATATACGAACGCGCCAAGGCGGAAGGGAATGTGACATGAACCACAAGTTGAGAGAGCGGGTTAACCTGGGTACAAGGGGCACAATCCCGCTGACCGACTCTCATAAGAGAATCCATCTCGATCACCTCACCTACACGCTCAAGGTGGAAGAGAAGCTGGAGGTGTTGGACAGATTCTTTCATTTCATCAAGGGATATGTCGTCTCTCAGGACCACGACCTTCCCGAGGTGAAGGTGCGGATCTCGGAGGTCGAGGAGAACCTGAAGAAACTCCGACCCGACCGGCCACCAGTGCTATGAGAGCCCGGGGGGGGGCGCTCCTGTTCGCATACCTGTGTTGCATCATGGCTGGATTCATCATTGGAGTCCGCTGGGAGCCCCTACCGCCGTCAACGGACCTCTCCCTGGAGCCGATCAACGCCCGACCTCCCCGAGGGGCTTGTAGGGTCATTTCCGGCCCGCTGAATTGGACCGACGAACCCGAGATGGAATGGTATTCCGTTATCTGTCCGCTAGGGGTCAGACCATGAATCTTGAATACGCCGAATGGCTGGCTGGACATCTGGTGAAGCGAATCGAGCCTTTCTTGAAACGGGTGGAGATCGCTGGGTCGATACGCCGGAAGCGTGAGTTCGTTGGAGACATCGAGATCGTGGCGGTGCCATACATGAACCCGGATCTTTTCTCTGATGAGGCGACCCCGATACTCGACCCGCTCAGATTGGAACTCCAGAAACTGGGAAGCATCGTGAAGGGCGGAAACCGATACATCCGGGTCCACCTCACGAAGCCGGATCAACACGCAGACATTTTCTTGGTCTGGCCCCCGGCGACCTGGGGCTCCATCTTTGCGATCCGTACCGGCCCCCACGACTTGGGGAAATACGTTGTCACAAAGATGCAAGAGAAGGGGTTCAAGCACAGTGAGGGGCGGGCCATTCGGATAGACGATGGGACCCCCATTGCTACCGACACCGAGGCGCAATTCTTCGCTCTGGCCGGTCTGGAATGTCCGAAGCCAGAGCATCGCGACCACCTTGCCAAGATCGTCTGGGATCGGTAGAAATGCGTAACGCGGACCTGAAAAAAATTTCTGAAGACATGGCGTTAAATTCTGATGCCGTCCGCGTGGTGATTTTTGTCGAGAGTCGTGGTAAGGGAAAACACCCGATTTCCAATGACCGTTTCCGTACTATCCTCCACATGGCTGGACCCAAGAAAGTCTCTCTCGCCTTGCGTTTAGCAGAATCTTCGGGGTGGATCTCACGGACGAAGGGCGGCTGGGGAAGTCCAGATTTCTACGAATTTAACCCCAAGTCAGAAGCCACTGTCACTGCCGAAACGGAAGGCACAGGGGATCTCTTTGACCCTGCCAAAATGGAAGGCACAGCAAAACCACTGTCACCACCAAAGTGGAAGGCACAGGGCACTGACCCTGCCAAAACGGAAGGCACTACGCGCACACGCGAAATAAGGAAGAGAGAGAGAGTAATAGAGAGTAGTAAAGAGAAGGGGGGGTCTGGGGGGGGAGATCCGTGTGCGTTGGATCCGAGGGTAGATGAACGGCTGTCCGGGGAGAGGTGGGGCGGCTTCAGGAACGCTCTCAAGGATTACTTCAAGAGCAGGGTTACGACGGGGAACCAATGGGGGTACCTGATGACTGTGGAGACATGGTTCGATGGGGCTTCTGCGGGACCCAAGGGATTCTTCAATCTAAAACCGAAAGACCAGAGGCTTCTCATCGCGAGCGCGGTGAACGAGTTGCTGAGTGTGAGCCCAACGGACGAGAAGCTGGGATACCTCTCCTCCCGGGGGATCGCGGGGAATCCCCTCACCCTGAAGACAAAGCTGGAATACTACATCCGTCGCCACGAACAGGAAGAACGGATGTCGGATACGAACGGACGGAAGCCGGGGGACGGGAAGCCCCAGCCGTTCGTCTCGAAAGATGGGATCGGTAGCAACCAGCCAGAATTTTTTCCCGAAGATTTGGAGGGGGAATGAAGTACCAGGATACGAGCCCAAGGAAACCAACTATGTGTGAGGAGCTTCAGGAGAGGCTGGAGGAGATGAGGAAGGGGCTCGCCCCGATCCTACCCGAAGATGATTCAGTACTACCCGAGGCCACGGAGTACACTTGCCGCGAGTGCGGTAACAACTTCTCGCTCCAAGTCCCGGGTCCCTGGGAACCTGACGGTACTATGATCTGCCGACCGTGCTACCTGAAGGCGCGGAAGGTTATGGTCGTACCCGCCAAGGCAGAGTACAGAGAGGTGACGACGGCGAACGTCCTATCGATGATGGATACGGTCGGAATCAATCTCCGTCTGCATGGACACTTCACCTTCGAAGCCTTGAAGCCCTGCCCTTCGGGATCCACGATGCAGGAGTTCATGGATCAGATCGCGAGCAAAGGCACGATGGGATTCATCCGGGGCGTCTACATCTGGGGGCCGACCGGGACGGGTAAATCTCAACTCTCCGTGTCTGTGGTTCGAAAGCTCATGGAGATGGGGATTCTCAACGCGAGGAACGTGGTGTACGATCGGGCGAGGGCCATGATAACCCAGCTTCAGGATCGCTACTCGACAGGACGTGTAGATGAGTTCAGCGAGCGGCGAAGACGGGCGAAGCTCTGGGTCTACGAAGATGCCGGAACCGAGAAGCTGACCACGGATGCTTTTCGAATCGTGGAGGACATCATCGATGCCCGGGAAGGCCATGCTACGATCATCACTTCCAACCTCAATCGGAACCAGTTAATCGAGAAGTGGGTGGATGCCGCATCGGTGGAGCGGTTCCGCTCCAGGCTCGCGACTTACGACCCAATTCAACTCACAGGGAAGGATCGTCGCTTCGGATAAATGGCGAAGTCGAATGGCGTAACCCACGTCGGGTTGAACGAACTGGCGTCATGGCTGGGGGTGACAACCCGTAGGTGTATCCAGATGGTCGAGGAGGGAATCGTCCTGAAGGATGGCCGGGGGAGGTATCGTCTGAAGGAATCCGTCCTGAATTTCATCGCCCACCAAAAACGGCTTGCGGAAGGCACGGGCCGCAAATCGGATCTCTCCGAAGAAAAGCTGCTCACCGCACGCATCGAACGGAAACGCCGGGAGCTTGAGTTCGCTACCCAGGAGGGCTCGCTTATCACGGTAGAGTCCCACAAGGCGGCGATGGCGGAAGCCTTCGACATGGTCAGGTCCAACATTCGGAATCTCCCGGGATCGATTGCCCCCCGGCTCGTGGGGCTCGATGACGCGAGAGATGTCCAGGCTATCCTGTCTCCTGCGGTAGATGACGCACTGCGAGCCATTGTCAGGGAATCGAAGCAGCGGGTGAGTGATGATGGGCTGCCACCTGATCTCCCTGCCAGGAAACAGTTGCAGGGTGCCGGGATCAACTCCCTCTCCGATCTTTTGGATTTACCCGCACTCACGGAAGTACCTGGGATTGGGAAGGCGCGGGCGAAGAGAATCAGGGAGTGGATGGAGGATGGGAAATGAGCTTCTGGATGAGCCACGCCCACCCCGATTGCCTGGGGAGATGGAAACTCAGGTTCTCCAGACCTTTCTGCGGAAAGCGGGTCCTTGGCTATCTCTGCCCAGAGTGCAACAGGTTCCATCACCACTGTCCTGAGTCTGAATCGGCGGTCCACAACTTCACACTTTCAGACCGGGATCTTATCGAGGCTCGCCATCGGTTTGAGGAAACATGGAAACCGAAGTCCTGAATCCACTTCAGTCCCGCCAGCGGGCGAGGCGGGCGGCATATGAGACGATCATCGATCACCTCACGCCACCAAAACAGCTTCTGGTGAGTGAGTGGGCCGAAAGATACAGGCACCTCCCGGAGACATCGGCAGAGCCGGGACCCTGGAGGAACGACCGGACGCCGTATCTCGTCGGCATCATGGATGCGGTCGTGGAACCGGGGATCGAGACCGTGGTTTTCCAGGCGTGTGCCCAGGTTGGGAAGTCGGAGACGTTGAACAACATCTTGGGATACTTCGCTCATCAGGACCCGTCGCCCATGCTGCTGGTACAGATCGGGGAGAAGGAAGCGAAGGCCTATTCCAAAGAGCGCATCGCCCCCATGATCGAGGCGACCCCGGTACTCAGAAATCGCTTCGCCACATCGAAGTCCAGAAGCTCAGAGAACACCACTCTCCAGAAGTCATTTCGTGGTGGGCATCTTGCGATTGCCGGGGCGAACGCCCCTGCGGGTCTCCGCTCTAGGGCGATCCGGTTGCTGCTCTGTGACGAAATCGATGGCTATCCTCCGTCTGCCGGTCAGGAAGGGGATCCCATCGAGCTTGCAGAGGCGCGGACGCGGACGTTCTGGAATCGGATAAAGGCATACTTCTCGACGCCAACCCTGGAGGGCCTGAGCCGCATCGAGGCGGCGATCAAAGACTGCGATGTCGTTCGCCGGTACTACGTGCCTTGTCCTCACTGTGCCCATGAGCAATACCTGATCTTCTCACAACTCATTTGGGAGAAGGACGAAGAGGGGGGCCACCTACCTGAGACGGCAGAGTACGCCTGTGTCTCCTGCGGGGCTCTGATCCCGGAGCGTAAGAAGACATGGATGTTGGCGAACGGTCGGTGGGTGGATGGGACCGTGGATGCCGAAACGGGCGCATGGGAACCCGAGGATAAGGGAGTACGGCATCCGAAGTCCATCGGCTTCCAGATCAACGCTCTCTTCAGCCCGTGGATGAAATGGCGGGAGATCGTCGCCGGATTCCTGCGGGCGAAGGGGGACCGGATGCGTCTTCAGGTGTGGGTCAACACGGTCTTGGGCGAGGTCTTCAAGGAAGCTGGCTACCGGCTCGACGCCCACCCCCTCCTGGCGCGTTGTGAGGTGTATCCCGAGGAACCCGTGCCCGAGGGAGTACTGCTTATCACGGCTGGCGTGGACATCCAGGCGGATCGTCTGGAGGTCGAGCTTGTGGGCTGGGGTCTCAACTACGAGTCGTGGAGTCTGAATTTTCTCCGCATCGAGGGTGATCCTACACTGGAGGGAGGACCCTGGAACACACTCGACCACGTATTGTCACGAAAGTTCAAGCATCCCAGCGGTCTCATGCTGGGCGTCTATTCGACGGCGGTAGACTCCGGGTTCCTGTCCCAGAACGTCTACAAGTACTGCCATACCCGAAGGGCCGCGAGGATCTGGCCCATAAAGGGGCTCGCTGGGGAGGGAAGGCCGATATGGGACCGGCCAACGGTATCAAACAAGTACAAGGTTCCGCTCTATCCGGTTGGCGTCGATACAGCGAAGACGGTGGTAATGAGCCACCTCCGAATCCAGAAGCCCGCAGAAGATGAGTACGATGGTGGACCCATACCCGGCTTCGCCCACTTCCCTTCCAGGCAACCCTACGACGAAGAGTACTTCAAGCAGCTTACGTCAGAGCTTGTTGTGGTGAGGCAGAGCCCCAACGGGTATATGAAGCGGGTGTGGATGCGGCGTCCCGGGAGACGGGCCGAAGCTCTGGACTGCCGAGTGTACGCCCTTGCAGCCCACGAGGGGGCTTTCCTGGCAGGGGTCCGTCTGGAGACGATTCTGGAGGCGATCAATAACAAGCGGGTCCAGGGGCCGAAGCGGCGGGTTCGCTCGCAGGGGGTGGGCATTGGTTGAGGTCACGGTCTGGCGTCTGACAGCGCGTTGCCCTGAATGTCATGCCCCGGTACGCTTGCGAAATTCCGAGTTCGCTATCAAGATGCTTGAATTGGCGATGGAGAATCCCGATTATGGTCCCAACACAATTCTACAAACGTACCAATGTGCGAACCAGTTCCCGGACAGGACGTTGTGTAATGCGATGGTCGAGATCCGGGTAAGGCACTGGAAGAAGATGCCGAATGTTTGAGGCTGAGATTGACGCAAGGGAGGTGAACGCCTTCCTGGCGGCGTTTGAGAAGCAGGTACGTTACGGGACGATGTTGGCCCTGAACGATCTTGCTCTGAGGTTTCAGCGGGTCCAGCGAGCCCATCAGCGGAAGGTTTTCACATATAGCGGGTCGTCTGGGGAGCGGTACTGGCAGCAGGGGGTGAAGATCGCCAGGGGCGATTTTGCCCAGCGGAAGAAGCTCTGGTCCCGGGTGTCATGGGTCCCCAAGAGCCGCAAGGGAGGACCGACCAAGTACGAAATCTTTCTCAGGCAACAGTACGGTGGTACGCGGCGTCCCCTCCGGGGTCGAAAATCTCTCGCGCTTCCCGCCGATGACATCCCCCGCACTGGCGGCGGTCAGATCCAAGAGCGATACAAGCCGAAGAAGCTAAAACGCTCATTCAAGGTTCCATTCGGCAAAGGGATCTTCGGCGTCTTCCAGCGGCACTATCGAGGCTCCAAGCGATACGTGACAGCTTACTCTCACAGGGCACTTGGCAGTGGCAAACGACTCACGCTGAGACAGGATCCGAACGTCGAGTTCCGGTATCTCCTCATCCCGAAAGCTCAGGTCCAAGGGGTATACGACTTCTACGAGAACGCTTCCCGGGTTTGGCACAGCCATGCGGGTAGGGTCATTAGAGAAAAAATCCTTCTGGCCTTCAGGACCGCGAAATGATCGGCGCACCTACCCGCCCCCCAGCTAGTACAGTACCCGCGCAAAATGAAGTACTATGAGCCCCGTCAGGGTTATCCGCCTGGACGGTGGTGGCGGCGTTCGGATCGAATCACCTGACAACGAGATTATGTGGATTCTCAAAGAGAAGCGGATTGCTTTCATTGCTGACCCCAGGACCGGGAGTAGGGAGATTGGTTACAACGTCCTGAAGCTCCGGGGTTTCGAGCGGTGGTTAGGGCACCACGGCGTCCCTTGGGGTGGGGACAACCCCAGGCATCCCCAGACAGGACGCCACGGGGACTTGTGGTGGTGGTTCAATGAGGATTTATACAACTGGCGTTTCTACGCGGCCCACCGGAACCATTTCGAGGTATTCCATTCTATCGGTCGCGGGGTTCTCGGCGGCAAGGAACCGTCCCCGGAAAGGTTCACCGATTACGTTTGGAAACATCCCGCCCTTTATCGGAATAAACATATCCTCTTCCCGGCGTTCTTTGAGATTGCTACTTGCCAGGAGTTGCGTTTCGCCCACTTGAGGAACGATCTGGATGCCATGCTCAGGAAAGAGGGACTGAATCCCCTGAAGCCGGATGAGTTCCACCGGAGCGCATCCCAGCACCATACCAAGGCGAAGCCACGGGACGAACGGTATCAAGATTTCCTGCCAACGGATTGTCGGTTGTGGATTGAGGATACCTACGGGGCGGAAATGGAGCGATTCGGTTACGCTTGGGAAGACTAACCCGGGGGCACCGAAGTACCCCCGGGCAGGATCTCAGGACGCCATGATTCCGAAGAGGCAGAGTAGCGCGAGGTACCAAACCCCTGCCAAATAGAACAGGAAAATGGAGAACGATTCAGCGTTCGTTCGCGCCCATCGCCAATACTTCACGACAACCCGCTTTGATACAAGTACGGTGGTCCCCAGGGTCGCCAGGGTTAGCGTCACCTTCAGAAACCAAGGCATCAGACCTTTCTCCCCTTCCTACGCCTTCGGGTCGGCCAGGGTGGCGCGTAGGGCTCCATGAGCCATCCCAACACCACGTTGGGAGTTGGGGATTCGCCGGATAACCAGCGGCGTACCGTCCGATCTTCCCGAATCATCACTTGGATTGCAAACTGACGCACGCTCAGGCCGGATTCCTGAATCCGCCTCTTCAGGAGTTCGATGACTTCGTGCTTCGTTTTCGGCATTTCGGCTTTCATGGTTCCATGCTCCCGGGCAGTTCTCCTACCCACTTGGTTTCGAGTTCCTTGTACGTCCCGTCAGGGTAGATCGCCGTGGTTTTGCCGTACCCGTCGCCATGAAGTACAAGGGCGGGCCTACCCGTCTTGTTGAAGTACCGTCTCAGCCACTTCAGGGCTCCCCGGGAAAGCTGTTCCGGGGTCGAGTCTCCGTTGAGGTATAGCGTCAAATACAACCCGTTGTCAGACATCGTTGGCATCGCGCCCATCCGGTCGGGCCGGTCTTCCAGGCTCCCTTCGCCCCACAACCAGAGGCATCCGTATTCCCGGCAGACGGGGAAGCGGTCTTCGTAGATCCCACAACCACTTGCCGTGAGATGTTTGCAGGGGGTCTTCGCGGGTTTGTCGAGTTGCGTGATCGGTTGGTTCACACAGCACTCCGTACAGCCCCCGCATTTCCGGTAGAGCCCCCCCGTTCTTCGATGTTCTGTATGCCATCGTTCTTTCCTTTCGGGCGTACCCGCCCAGAATGAGTACCCGCAGGGATCAAGTACCTTCTGGCCCACGCGTGGCTTCAGGGTGGTTCTCGTACCACCGATCCAGCACCGCAGGACCGTAGTTTGTCAGGAGATCGACAGCCTCGTTCGGTTCACATGACAACGCACTCTCAAGAAACGCCACGGGTTCCGGCGTGAGTTCGTTCCCATCGGCGTCAACGTCTTCAGCCTTGGCAATCGCTTTCTTGGCAGCTTCCATTGCCAGCATCTTGTGAAAGTCCCTCTTCACACGAAACTTCTGGGAAAATTCTTGCGTCATCAGCTTCAACGCTTCCAGCAGATCCCTTGTAATCGTGTCTTCTTCCCCGTGCCGGAAGACGGGGAAGGGATCGGGGAGTCCACCTTGACCCACAACGTCGGCAAGTCGCTTCAGGTTGTGGGCCAGTACTCGCATCAGATGTCCAGACGGAGCCCACTTCATGTCCCCACGGGCGATCAGGATCATATCGTCCCGCACCAGCTTCAGAAGTCGGTCGGCTTCCATGTCCAGATCGGCAAGATGGTTCTTCATCGCGCTCATCGTTCTTTCCTTTCGGGCATCGCCCAGAAACGTGTTGCCAGGAATCACTTCCAGGGGGCGCGGATCTCTTCCACCTTCCAGACCCTATCGTGGGCGTCGAGAATCGGGAGCCCGAACATGGAAGACAGGACCAGGGCATCCCCGGCAGCTTCCATCATCGCGGTCAGTTCCCCGTTGAGCTTCACCAGCGGAACCCACAACCGCGTGTCTCCCACCGTCAACATCTTGCCGGATTCGGTGTCCAAGAACAGTTCCCCATCGTCGGTGTCTTCCGGGTAGCGTCCCGAATGATCGGCCACCCCGATTCGTCCCGTCAGCTTCTCCCGAAAGTACTTGTGTCCCCCCGGGAGCTTCAGGACCATATCCCATCGTTCTTTCCCTCTGATCGCGTCAGGCATCGTTCCTCCTAGCTGTGAGAATTTGTTGTACGGTAGTGAGCCAGCCCGTTTCGTCCCGGGCCATGAGTCGGTTCGTCGCTTGCCGGATTCGAATCAGTTCGCTTTCGTCCAGACCGAAGTACTCCACGGACGCGGCCCGAATCAATGATTGCTTGGCCGACTCTTCGTCTGTCTTTCTCTTCATCATCGTGTTACGCATTTCCCAGGGAGTCTTCCCACGGGTTGTGATGATCCATGCGGCGGTTCCCGCTAACGTGGCAATACCTTGTACTGCGTAAGCCACGGAGTCCTTCGCTGCAACATTGGGGTCGAGTCCCCCGTTCTTCAGCTTCATACGCTTGACTGCCAGAACCACATCTTCCCCTTCGTTCTTCCACACCCGGAGACGTTGCAGCCCCTTCAGGATCTCCCGGGCGTCCACCCCATCCGACAGTTCGAACCGTCTGTCGAGTGCGTCCCGTTCCTTGGCCCGCTTCTCCGCAGCACGTTGCCGTGTCCTTTCCTTGGCACGTTCCCGGGAGGGGCAGATCAGGGGCAGGAGTTTGCCGGTGGCAACAGAAAAAGGGATGCAGAAACGACGGACATCGTCCGGGGCCATTCGCCCCGGGGCAATGCTCCCCGTCCCGCATCGTTCACAAACGTATCGTTTTCCCATGAATCCCCTCCGGGCCGGAAGGCCCCGGTGTTTAGGGTCATGCTACACGATAGGGTATTTGCCCTAAGAAGTCAAGAAGTGTTGCGGAGACAACATTTCTGAGTACCCGCCGAAAACAGGTACCCGCCAGGAACAGGTACCCGCCGAAGGTGAGTACCCGCCAGGAACAAGTACCCGCCGAAGGTAAGTACCCGCCAGAACCAAGTACCCGCCAGGGATGAGTACGGTGGATCGAGCCGAAAAGCCCCCGCGCCTTCATAGTTGAAGTACTATATAGCGGCATCGCGATGTCTTGTCGGGGGTTCGCCCTGGCCAGGGATGCCCCCAAGGCGTTGTCGGGCGTCCAGGGGCCAGGAAACGCCCCGCGACACGTTGCCAGGGGCGGGGGTCCAGGGGCGGGGGCGGTCCCGGGAAGGCGTTGTCAGGCGTCCAGGGGCCAGGAAATGCCCCCGCCAGGGCGAACCCTAGCGGGGGCGAATGTCCCGCCACGAAGGCGGGCGTTTCAACGTATTTCAACGACTTCGCCCCAAGGCGGGCGGTAGTATTCGGACACGGTCGCGGGGTCGGAAGTCGTTGCCCACAAGACAGGAAAAGGCGGTTCGTCTTCCGGGTAGGTCCCGTATAGGTCGGTCAGGTAAACGACCGCGACAGGCGTTTCGTCTTCGTCTTCCAGTTCCGCCAGGGCGGGTCGGAAGTCGGTCCCGCCGCCGCCGACAGGGTCCAGGGTCACGAAGTCGCCCGGGTAAAACGTCTCGCGACCCGCAACCCGGGAGTCGGCGTAAAGGACCGTCAGGGATGCGGGCGACAAGTCTTCGAAGATGCCCCGAAGCTCGCCCCCGAATTGCGACACAAGGACTTCGTCGCAAGACCCTGAAGTGTCAATAACGACCGCCAGGGGACCCATTGCGGGGGCGTGCAAGGCGGGAAGGTAAAGACCGCCAGGAAGGTAGCGGGGGTTGGGTCGGGTCCATGCATAATCGTCGCGGGCGGCGTCTTGCACGAACCGACGAAGGACCGACCGCCAGTCCACAATCGGTCGGGTAGCTTCGTCCGCGAAACGACGAACCGACCCGGGCATATTGCCCCGCATTTCGCCCGCCCTGACCGCGTCAATTATCGCCCGCTTCCAATCGTCTTCGTCCGCTTCGGGGGCGTCCGATTCTTTCGGGGCATCCCTGACTTCCCCTAGCGGGTTCGTGCAAGGTTTCGACCCCTGGCCCTGGCCCTGGCCCTGGCCCTGTCCTTCCCCTTCGCCCTGGCCCTGGCCCTGTCCTTCCCCTTCCCCTTCGCCCTGGCCCTGGCCCTGGCCCTGTCCTTCCCCTTCCCCTTCGCCCTGGCCCTGGCCCTGTCCTTCCCCTTCCCCTTCGCCCTGGCCCTGTCCTTCCCCTTCCCCTTCGTCTTCGCCCTGGCCCTGGCCCTGGCC